>Ga0310826_100050_pt1 | contig 232453 bp, 204 predicted proteins | sample WT_ome_FD_201306 | JGI IMG/M metagenome (GOLD analysis project Ga0310826, IMG submission 201306) | Sorghum-adapted microbial communities enriched on wild type (WT) sorghum from Joint BioEnergy Institute, Emeryville, California, United... ... | reverse complement strand
GTCATCCAGCGCCGTGGCTACGGACACCCAACCCCCGAATCACTCACATACATGATCTACCTATGCCTTGGCGGAATAAACCTATCCTTACCCACACAAACGTGAGGAGAGGGACACGCGTGCGATTGGCGGCAACTATGCTCGGCAACTACTTTCCGCTCGTACCACCAGGACCCAGCGTCCACGTGTTGCATCAGACGGAGCAGAGCCATGTGAATCCACATTAGACGAAAGCCTTAGTCGTAGACGGCCTCGAGCCACCAGGTGTCGCCCCGGCCGGCGACGAGCAGGGCCGTTCCGTCGGCCACGGCGAGCTGCAGCCGAACCGACTGATTTGCCTCGGCCGGCGCCCACCACCGCTCGTCCACCGGCCACGGCCCGGCCCAGCCGGTCACGGTCAGGGGCGCACCGGCCCCCGCGCCCGATCCGGAGGCCAACCGGACGGTCGCGGGCGGGCCGGACAGCGCCAGACGTTCATCTACGTGTAGGAATGCTCCGTCGGCCGTGCAGACCATGACCGGGATCGGTTCGGTCAGGACGGTGGCTGGCGCAGGGGCCGGGAACCGCCCCGGCCACGGCCGGTCATGTCCCTCCGCCTTCCTCTCGTCTCCCCAGGGAACGAGGCGGACCCGCTCGGCGTACCCACGTCCCCCGCCGAGCACGGCGGTGTAGACCGACTCGGGCCCGAGCAGCCCTTGCACCCGGTGCAGCGCCCGGTGGGCTCGGGCATCGGCCTCACCCAGCTCACCCCACAGGCCCGGTTGCATGCCGGAGCAGCGGACGAGCCCATCGGGAATCAGCCGGAGCCGGTCGATCCCCGCCGTGGGCCGAACGGTCACCAGCCCGTCCGACCCGACCCGGGCGTCCGGATCGCCGAAGACGCCACCGTGGGCCCGCAGCCGGATCGCGCTCCCGGTGAGCCACCCGTCGAGCTGCCACCGGACCCGATCGGCGATCGCCGCGGCGTCGAGCAGCCCGTCGTGACGCCACATCCGGTGCAGCTCCTCGCCGGCCGCCGTCCGTGCCTCGATGCCCAGCCGAGTCGCGGCGAGCCCGTGCGCCGCCAGGCGCTCATGCAACCGGTCGGCCAGCGTACGAGCGGCGAACGCGGCCATGTCGACCCGCTCCAGCGGCGGGTCGTACTCCCCCGTCACCACCAGGTCCGGCGGCGGTGACCGAACGGCCAGCGGGCGCTCGTCCCTTCCCGCGGCCAGCCGGTGGGCATAGGCGGCGTCGGCCCCGAACCGGGCCAGCACGTCGCTGGCGGGCAGGGCGGCGAAGTCGCCCAGGGTCCGGATACCCAGCCGCCGGAGCAGGTCCACCAGCTCCGGTCGGTCCAGAGTGGATATATCCATGCCGGCCAGGAACTCCGCCGTGGCTCCGGGCGGGACGATCTGACCGCTGCGCGCCGCGAGCAGGGCGCCGAAGGGACCGTCAGCGATCCCGGCCTGCGCCGCCACGCCACAGTGCAGGGCGATGTGCTCCACCAGCCGCTCGGCCGCTTGCTCCTCGCCCCCGTAGTAGCCGACCGGTCCCTTGGCCGGAACCGCGCAGACCCCGGGGCGGATCACCTCCACCCCCGGCGTGAGCGACTCGACCGCGGCCACCACCGGCTCGTACGCCCGGGCATCGCGGTCCGGATCGTGCTCGACCACGACCAGGTGCGGGCAGCGTGCCTGGGCCTCCCGCTTACGCAGCCCTCGACGCACGCCCTCCGCCCTGGCCGCCGCCGAGCAGGCGAGCACACGATTCGCGTGCAACACCGCCACCGGCGCGTACGTGTCCACGCCGTCGATCAGCCCGGCCGCTGTCACCGGCCAGTCCGGGCACCACAGCATCAGCGTCCGTACCGACCGATCGGTCCCCGCGGTCAACTCGCCCGCCTCTGGTGTGCGTCCATTCGGTGGACCCGGTCACGATAATCATCAATGGATACATGGTTGGTTTCCCCGGCCATCGGGGCTCCCGACGGGCCGGGCAGCCACAGGCGGGTCCGACGGAGCCGGGCGGCGGCGCCCCGACCGGAGGCGACGACCTCCACCTCGCGACGCCGGAGCCGGCCCACACCCGCCCCCAACCCATGCCAGGTCGCGGCGGTGACCTGGAGGGTGACATCGGCACCGGGCCAGGCGCCCAGGACGACGAGGACCGATCCCCGTTGCCGGGCCCGGGCCATGATCCGGGCGGCGAGCCGGGGAGCTACCCCGCCGGGGACACCGACCGCTACGATGTCAAGCCCGTCGATGAGCGCACCCACCGCGTCGACCCACTCCGGGCCGGGATGAGGCAGCAGAGCGAGGCGCTCGATCACCACGCCCGCCTCGACGGCCGCGACCACTCCGAGCCGCGGCAGGCCCACCACGGCGCACCACGACCCCGCGGCGGACGCCTCGGCCAGCAACGCCAGGAGCAGAGAGGTCGCTCCGGTCCCGGGAATCGCCGTCCGGCCGCTGATGGCGACCGTGCTCCCACGGCGCAGGCAGCCGCCGGGAAGCAGCGGTCGCAGGGCGGGCACCACGGGCAGCGATCGCTCGACCGCCTGATCGACCCGATCGCTGGCCCGCCGGACCAGCCCGGCCGCACGCAGCTTCTCCAGAGACGCCAGCGGACCGTCACGTCGATCCAGCCGGGAAACTATTGATGAATTCATTTATCTTAGCCGAAGGTGTGCCCACCGGTACCTGCCTAAACCAGGACGGGCTGGCTGGCCCGGATCGACGACTTCGGTGAAGGCACTCGCCGGGGTGCCCGGTGGATCAGCTCAGCCAAGGGGTGAGCCGGCTCAAGCGACATGGCCACCACCTCGACGAACTCGCCCGCCGCTCGCACCAGGTCATCGGCCTCCCGCGCGGTGACGGCCCGAGGGATTCCCGCCTCGGCCGCAACGCGCTTGGACGCGCCGGCGGCGAAGAACTCGGCCCACTCCGCAAGCTCGGGCGCCACGGTCGTCAACAGAGCCCAGACGCTGGTGATGCGGCTGCGCCGCCGAGGCTCCGGGCGGGCCCGGGCGGCGAGCATCGCCGCCGCGGCTCGGAGTGCGGCGAGGTGCGCGGCCGCGTAACGCAACCCATCGGCGGTGGTGTGCTCCGCCTCGGCCAACCCCTGCCGAGCGAGGGCAAGCAACTGGGCCGAGCTGCGCTGGGGCAACACATGGGCAGGCACCGCCACGGGCGCCGCGAGGGTCGAAGCCGTCATCTCTGTCTCCTCCGTACGGCGTGCTGACCGCACGCCACCTGATGTCGTCAGCGCTCGTGGAGGAAGGACACAGCGCTCGGCCAGCGGTAACCGGCGTGGCGGGCGAGAGCGCCTTCCCCACGCCCTCGCCCGACACGGCCCGGTCGGTGCCCGCCTCCCCCGGGGGTTAGGGACGGCGGGCAACGCCGGCCAGTCGCCGTGGTTTCGACCCCGGCCAAGCAGTCGAAGACCACGGCGTCGGACCGGGCCCGCGAAGCCCGGCCCTGGGGATGGGCGCCGCGAACACCCACGCCCCCGTGTTCGAACACCTGAACTATATTCGAACACGGGTACAGAGTAAACCCACCCACCGACAAAATGCCCCCACCGCAGGGCGGGCCGCGACAACGGCGGCCTCCGCCGGGGGATCAGAGCACTCACCGGCGCGACCAGAGCACTCGCCGGGAGGATCAGAGCACTCGCCGGGAGGGTCAGAGCAGCAGATCAGCGGGCCTCGCAGGCCCGCCAAGGCTCATCAGGAGGACGGGTTCAAGGAGCAGAGGATGTAAGGAGCCAATGGGTACCCGCCCGGTACAGTCAGCCGCGTGTCCGCCGCTGTCGTGAACCGCACCGTCGCCCGCCCGGCCCTCGGGGCAGCCATGGTGGTCGGTGCGGCGACCATCTGGGGCCTCAACGGCACCGTCTCGAAACTGCTCATTCAGGGCGGGTTCGACCCACCGCAGCTCACCGCGTTCCGCGCCGCCGGAGCCGCCCTCGGCCTGCTCCTGATCATCCTCGTGACCAGGGGCCCCCGGTCGCTCGCGGCCCGCTGGCGGGACATCCCTCGGCTGCTGGTCTACGGCGTGATCGGCGTCTTCAGCGTCCCACTGCTGTACTTCGTGACGATCAGCCGACTGCCCGTCGGCATCGGGCTGCTGTTCCAGTTCACCGCGCCGGTCTTCATCGCCCTCTGGGTACGCTTCGGCGAGCGCCAACCGGTCCGCCGACGGCTGTGGGCCGGGCTCGCGCTCGCCGTGGCCGGGCTGGTCTGCGTGGCCCAGCTGTGGACCGTGTTCGGCTCCGGCGGCGGACTGCGCCTGGACGGGCTGGGCATTCTCGCCGGCCTGAGCGCGGCCGTCCTGCTCGCCCTGTGGTACGTCCTCGGCTCCCGGTTCGTGGCCGGATCGCCCTCCGCCTCGGCCGACACCCCGGCCAGCGCCGTGAGAAAACGGACGGCCGCACCGGTGTCCGTACGGGATCCGTTGATACTGACCTGCTGGGCGTTCGGGGCGGCGGCAGTGGCCGGTGCCGTGGTCCGTCCATGGTGGACCTTCGACTGGGAGCTGCTGGCCGGCCGCAGCGGCGGCCAGCCGACGTGGCTGCTCGCCACGTACCTCATCCTCTTCGGCACGATCACGCCGTACCTGCTGCTGACCTACGCCATGCGCCACCTGCCGCCCACGTCGGTCGGCATCCTCGGCATGACCGAGATCGTGCTGGCGAGCGCGTTCGCCTGGCTGCTGCTCGGCGAGGCGCTGGAGGCCGCGCAGATCCTCGGTGGTCTCGTCCTCGTGGCCGGGGTGGCGTTGGCCGAATCGGCCCGGGTGGTCCGGTCCGCGAACGCCGAGGCGCCGCGCCCGACCGGTGACGAAGGAAGCGGCCCGGGCGACCAAGCCGACCACGCCACCGCGAAGACCGACCAGGCGGCCGTCGCCGGGTGAGCGGCCGAGCCGCCGACGACGTACGAAAGACCCGAGGACCTCCGAAAAACCCGGTGATGTCGGGGTTGACCCGAAAGGGGACGACCAGGACCCCCGCGCCGAGCCGGGCGGGCGCCGGCCGGAAGATGAGGACCATGCATCCGAACGTTCAGGCCGTCCAGGACGCGCTCACGGCCGCGGGAGCCAAGGGCCAGGTCATCGTGCTGACGGACGCGGCGACCACCGCCGCGCAGGCGGCGGCCGCCCTTGGGGTCGAGATCGGCCAGATCGCCAACTCGCTGATCTTCAATGCCGACGGCGGCCCCCTGCTCGTGCTGACCTCGGGCGCCCACCGGGTCGACACCGCGAAGGTGGCGGCGCAGTTTGGGTACGCGAGCGTCAAGCGGGCCACGCCGGAGTTCGTCAAGGAGCACACCGGTCAACCCATCGGTGGCGTGGCTCCTCTCGGACACCCCAAGCCGATACCGACGATCGTCGATACTGCTCTCGCTGCCTACGACGTCATCTGGGCCGCAGGGGGCATCCCGCACGCCGTGTTCCCGACGACCTACGACGAGCTGGTCCGGATCACCGGGGGCACCCCGGCTGAGGTTGCATGACCCCCCGGGCCAACGGAACCGAGCCGATCGGTCCGGAACACGAAGACGGCCGCCTCGTCATCTGGGGGCCGGGTGACCTCCTCCATCGCCTCGACGAGGTCATCAACGTCTATGGCCAGGCCATGGGCTACTCGACCGACCTGTTGATGTCGCGACGCAGCTACATGGCCTCGCACGTACACCGACGGGACTTCCGCGCGGTCGCCACGCTGGCCGGCGACGGCCGGGTGCTGGGGTTCGGGTACGGGTACCGCTCCGAGCCCGGGCAGTGGTGGCACGACCAGGTGAGCTCGGCCATGCGCCGCAGCGAGCGCGCCTACTGGCTGAGTGACTGCTTCGAGGTGGTCGAGCTGCACGTGCTGCCGGCCGCCCAGGGCCGCGGCTACGGCGCGAACCAGCTGCGCACGCTGCTGAGCCTGGCCGACGCCGCCACCACGCTGCTGTCCACCCCCGAGGCGGACGAGGCGACCTCGCGGGCGTGGCGCCTGTACCGACGGTTCGGGTTCGTCGATGTGGTGCGTCACTTCCTGTTCCCGGGCGACAGCCGCCCGTTCGCCATCCTCGGCCGGACGCTCCCGCTGACCACGTGACCAGCGGCCTGAGATCGGGGCCGCCCCGATGTCAGGAAGGCGTCCTTCCTGGGCACCAGGCGTCAACAAGGCGTCCTTCCTGACACGCCTGACACGCGCCAGCGCAGGTCCGAGCGCCAGCGCAGGTCTGGGCGTCAGTGCAGGTCGGTCCGGATGGCGGTCACCAGGCGGGCGCCGCCCAGCAGGCCGAGCACCAGCCAGACGGCCAGGGCGACGGTGGCGACCCCGGCGGCCAGCCGGACGCTGATGAGCCCGGCCACCGCGGCGAGGACCAGGGCGAGGACGGCCACGACGATCCGCGTCGGACGCTCCGCGATGGCCACCGTGGGCACGCCGGGCATGCCGGCCAGCGCCGCGCGGGAACGGGCGTACTCGTGCAGCAACGCGACGGCCCCGCACGCGACGGCCAGCGGGGCCGGTCCGCCCACCAGCCACAGCGCGACCAGCCAGGCGATCTCGCTCAACCGGTCGGCCACGGCGTCGGCGAACGAGCCCAGCCCGGTGATCCGGCCCGATACCACCGCCACCCCGCTGTCGACGGAGTCGGCCAGGGCGGACGCGAGCGTGAGCACGGCGGCCAGCACGACCCACCAGCCCTTCGGCAGCACGACCACCGGTACGGCCAGGGCACAACCCAGTCCGACGAGCGTGACCGCGACGGGGGCGACGCCGAGCCGGGCCAGACCAATCGCCAGTACGAAGGCCAGCCGCTGCCAGAGCCGTACGACCAGCGGGGCCCGGCGCGGGTCGAACCCACCGTGCAGCGAGGTCCACCGGGCGCAGTACTCGTCCCAGCCCAGCCGCGGCACGCCCCCCGTGCGACGTCTGCGCCCCGTCCAGACCGCGACGCGTGTGCTCAGACCCGTGCCCCCAGCGCGAGGTTCTCCCAGACTTCCCGGGTCGCAGTCGACCTGTTCATGGTGATGAAGTGAATGCCGGGTACTCCCTCGTCGAGCAGACGCGAGCACAGCCGGGTGGCGTGTTCGATACCGAGGGCCCGCACCGCGGCCGGGTCGTGGGCGACCCGTTCGAACTCGGCGGCCAGCGCCCGCGGGAACGGAGCGCCGGACAACTGCTCGGACCGCTCGATGGTGCTGATCCGGGTCACCGGCATGACCCCGGCCAGGATGGGCACGTCGCCACCGGCGGCCGCCACCCGGTCCCGCAGCCGCAAATAGTCATCGGCCTCGAAAAACATTTGAGTAATGGCAAATGAGGCACCCGCCCGACATTTTGCGACGAAGTAGGCGGTATCAGTGTCGATATCGGGTGACCGCGGGTGTTTGAACGGAAATGCCGCCACGCCGACACAGAATTCGCCCGACTCACGAATCAGGCGAACCAGGTCCGCCGCATACATCAATCCCCGGGGATGCGGGATCCACTCCCCCATGGGGTTGCCCGGCGGGTCCCCCCGGACCGCCAGGATGTTGTTGACCCCGGCGTCGGCGAGGCGGCCGATCACGTGGCGCAGCTCGGCCACCGAGTGGTTCACCGCGGTCAGGTGGGCCATCGGCAGCAGCGTGGTCTCGGTAGCCAACCGCTCGGTGAGCTCAACCGTGGTGTCGCGGGTCGAGCCGCCGGCGCCGTAGGTGATCGAGACGAACGACGGGCGGAGCCGCTCCAAGTCCCGAATGGCCTGCCAGAGCTGCCGCTCCCCTTCCTCGGTCCTCGGGGGGAAGAACTCGAACGAGAACGTGGGCCCCGATCGCAGCAGCTCTGCGATCGACGGGAACCCGCCCGGAAGGATCGATGGGATACCGAGGGCCACGACTCGCACTCTAGCCGGACGGCGGTGGTCCGGCGCGCGGATACGCCCCCGCTCAGCCGGCTCGCCGACGCATTCGCCCCAGCGCGCGCGGTCGGGCTGCCACCGCTCGCCGAAGACCGCCGGCCACGGCCCCGCGGCGACGTCCATACCGTAACCAGGCCCACCCTGTAACCAGGCCTACCCCGTGGCCAGGCCGCCCTGACCGCCGCGCGCCTTGGCGCCACGCCACACCCTGCCGGGCCCGCACCCGGTGGCCGGGGCGCGCTCTGGTGGCCAAGCGCGCTCTCGTGGCCGGGCGCTCTAGTGGCCGGGGCGCGCTCTGGTGGCCAAGCGCGGTCTGGCGGCCAGGCACAGCCTGGTGGGAGCGGGGTCGTCCTCGCCACGGCGACGGGCGTACGGCTCCCCATCCGGCCGGGGCGCCGTGCCCCACGCCCTGTCCCGCGCCCCGTCACCGTCGTCCCGTGACCCCCCCGGCGACCGCCGGACCGTGCCTCTGGGCCGCCGGAGCCGACCCGAGCCGAGACCCCAGGGCTAACGAGCCCAACGGCCGGAGGGCTCGGTTGGAGACGGCCGTCGCGCCGGCTCGACCCCCGGACCGGCCGTCGGATTAGTTACTGTTTGGCCTGGAAATTCACAGTCCTCGTTCAGATGTTGAGAGAAGTCCCACGACGGGTAATGGCCTTTCCGGGGCAGTGCCGAACGTGCCTGTGCGGTTACCGTGGGATTCGTGAACCTGACGGGCATGGACGACCTCAAGGAGCGGGTCGAGAAGGCGCTCACTCAGTTCCTGGTCGACCAACGTTCCGTTTTGACAAGCATCGATCCTGTGTTGACCGTGGTCGCCGACACCATCGAAAGCTTCGTGCTCCGGGGCGGCAAGCGGTTACGCCCCGCCTTCGCCTACTGGGGGTACCGGGGGGCGGGCGGAGAGGACTCCGACGAGGTCGTGGCCGCGGTCGCCGCGCTGGAGCTCATCCAGGCCAGCGCCCTGATCCACGACGACGTCATGGACGCCTCCGACACGCGGCGAGGCGAGCCCTCGGTCCACCGGCGGTTCGAGCTCATCCACACCGCCAGCGGGTGGGACGGGGACGCGAAGGCCTTCGGTGCGAGCGCGGCGGTGCTGCTGGGCGACTTCTGCCTGGCCTGGTCCGACGAGCTGCTGCGCCGGTCAGGGATCGACGTGGACGCCCTGATGCGGGCTCGGCCCGTCTTCGACCTGATGCGTACCGAGGTGATCGCGGGCCAGTACCTCGACGTCCACGCGCAGGCCACGGCCGACTCCTCGCTGGACCGGGCCTCCACGGTGGCCCGGTACAAGTCGGCCAAGTACACCGTGGAGCGGCCGCTGCTGCTCGGCGCCGCCCTGGCCAACGCGCAGCCCGCCCTGCAGGCCGCGTACTCCGACTACGGGCTGCCGCTGGGTGAGGCCTTCCAGCTCCGCGACGACATCCTCGGCGTCTTCGGCGACCCGTCCCAGACGGGCAAGCCGGCCGGCGACGACCTGCGCGAGGGCAAACGTACGTACCTCATCGCGGCCGCCTTCGCCGCGGCCGACGAACGCACCGCCCAGGTGCTGCGGGAGGGCCTGGGCAACCCGAACCTCGACGCGGCCGGCGTCACGGTGCTCCGCGAGATCATCGTCCGGACGGGGGCACTCGCCCGGACCGAGGCCCGCATCGCCGACCTCACCAAGGCGTCCCTGCGCGCCCTGGACTCGGTGGAGCTGGCCAACGGCGCGGGCGAGATGCTGACCGCGCTCGCTCACGCGGCCACCGAGCGAGCCCTGTAAGGACCCGGCGGGCCCGAGGAGCAGCGGGCTTAAGGACCCGGCGGGCCCGAGGAGCGGCGGGACCAGGGCCCGTCGACCGGCTCAGGGGCCTACCGGGCTCGGCGGCCTTCCCTGCCTCGGTCTCGTTCCCCGGCCCGCCACGCGGACCGGCCCAGCCGGGACCAGACGGCCAGCGTCGTGAGCACCAGGGCGAAGCCGAAGGCCAGGTCCTCGACCGGCGCGGCGGCAACCCGCGGGCCGAGGATCGCGGCCGGGTCGTACCGCACCACGCCCCGGCCGGCCAGCACGCCGTTGGCGAGGAGCTGGAAGAACAGGATGATCGCGTAGCTGAGCCAGAACACCCGCCCGAGCACGAGCCGGGTGCGCAGCCCGACGAGGTCGACCGCGAGCGCGGCGAGCACGGCCAGCCCGGCGGCGACGGTGTACGTCACTCGGCCACCTCCCGGCCGTCGGCCGGCCCGCCTGAGCCGGTCGCCCGCTCGCGCCGGGCCGGCATCGATCGGGGTCCAGACCGGGCCAGCCCGGGCCGGGTCAGCCCAGACCGGGCCAGCACGGACCGTACGGCCTCGAAGCCGAGGATCGCGCACAGCGGCACGACCAGGAAGAACAGCACCTCCTCGAGGGGAAGGCCGCCCGGCAGCCACACGCCGATGACCTGCCCCGCGTCGAACCACCAGTGCCCGGCCGCCACGGCCGCGACATCCCAGGCGAGAAAGGCGGCCGCGACCGGAGCCAGGGTGAGCGCCAGCCGGCGCCACTGCCGCAGCACGCCGACCCGCAGGACGGGCTCAAGCCACAGCGCGCAGACCAGGCACCCGCCGAGGACCGCCAGGTACGTCACCGTGCCCACCCGCCAACCCTGTCACGGTCGGCTGCGGGCAAGCGCACGCCGGGGTCGGCCGACGCGGGCCCGCGGGCCAGAAAGGGAACAACGACGGACGGAGGGTGCGTTCCCGGCCGAAACCGTCGGCGCGGCGAGGGGTCGTGCCGTGGCCCACGGTGTCGCCAGCCGACCGGAGACCCTGGTCGCCAGTACACTCCCGTGCAATGGACACCAAGGTCGCCGATCCGCTGCGCGGAGCCGTCATCGGCGGGCGCTACCGGATCATGGGGCGCCTCGCCAGTGGTCGTACGACCTCGGTCTACCAGGCGCGGGACGAGCGCCTGGACCGCTCGGTGGCGATCCGCATCATCAACCCGGAGTACGTCCTCGACAGCGAGGTGCTCGATCGCCTCAACACCGAGGCGCAGACCGTGGCGCACCTGGGCCATCCCAACGTGGTCGCCGTGTTCGACCAGGGCTCTCACGAGGGAGCGCCGTACATCGTCATGGAGTACGTCCGCGGCCGGGCGCTGCGGGACGTGCTCGCCGAGCGGGGCCGGCTCGACCCGGCCGAGTCGCTCGCGATCATCGAGCAGGTGCTCGCCGCGCTCGCCGTGGCGCACCGCTCGGGCCTGGTGCACCGGGCGGTCAAGCCGGAGAACATCCTCGTGGCGCCGCCGCCCAGCGGGTCCGGCGACCTGGTCGACGCGGTCGTCAAGGTGGCCGACTTCGGCCTCGCCCGGGCGTCCGACATCAGCCGCAGCCAGGTGACCCCCCTGCTGGGCACGACGCCCTACCTCGCCCCCGAGCTCATCGCCGACGGTCGGGCCGACACCCGGGCCGACGTGTACTCGGTCGGCGTGGTGCTGTTCGAGATGCTCACCGGCCGGCTGCCCTTCGCCACCGACGCTCGGCCGGACGCCTGGCGGCACGTCGAGGAGGACGTCCCGCCGCCCTCCCGGTTCGTCGACGGCATCCCCGAGGCGCTCGACGACGTGGTCGTCCGGGCGACCCGCCGGGATCCGGCGCGTCGGCTGCGGGACGCCGCCGCGATGCTCGGCCAGATCCAAGCCGCCCGCGAGGACGTGGGGGCGCTCACCGGCCCGACCAAGGCCATCGCCCAGCCGACCGTGGTGGTGCCGTCCGTACCGGCCCAGATCGAGCGGCCGTCCTGGGCCCGACTGCCCTCCTCGCGAGTGCGGGGCCGCGTGGCGCCGCAGGTCCCGGCCCGGGTGCAGGAACCCGGCAACGGCGTGGGCGGGCGGATCCGCGAGGCGGTCGCCGCCGGCGGCGGATGGGTTCGAGTCACCGGCAACCGGCTGCGCCACACGCAGAGCGGACGCCGAGTCCTGCTCGCGGGCGTGGTCGTGCTCGGGCTGCTGCTCATCCTGGGCGGCTGGTGGGTCGGCGTGGGGCGCTACACCACGGCGCCGATGCTGCTGTCGCTCCCCCGGGACAGCGCGGTCGCCGAGGCCGAGCGGCTGGGGTTCCGGGTCGAGTTCGGCGTGCGCATGTACAGCGAGACCGTGCCGGCCGACAGCGTCCTGGCTCAGCAGCCACCGCCCGGCGGGCGGATCCCGCGCGGCGGCACGATCACGTTGCACCTGTCACTGGGGCCCGAGCGGTACGTGGTGCCCGACATCGTGGGGCAGGAGATCACCGTCGCGCTCACCCGGATCCCGGAGCAGTTCGTCGTCGAGCAGGTGGACGGGTTCTCCGACGACCTGCCGGTCAACTACGTGGTGGCGACCGAGCCGCCACCCGGCACGGCTCTCGCACCGGGCCAGACCGTCCGGGTCGTGGTGGCCCGCGGGCCGTACCCGGTGCACGTCCCGCCGGTCGTGGGGCGGTCCCTGTCCGATGCGCAGAACCAGCTCCGGGCGGCCGGCTTCACGCAGATCACCGTGGAGCACCGCGACAGCGACGCGCCCCGCAACCAGGTCATCGACCAGAACCCGCCCGGCGGCGCCGGCCTGATCACCCCCGACGGGCAGGTCGTCACCCTGATCGTCTCCAACGGGCCGCGGGAGCCGATGCCCGACGTGGTGGGCCGGTCCTGTCAGGAGGCGGTCGCCGAGCTCACCGGGTTGGGCCTGCGGGTCGATGTCGACGGTGGCCCGTTCGACCGCCAGTTCGGCAAGGTGACTGCGCAGGATCCCGCGCCGAACACCGAGGTGCAGCCCGAGCAGCAGGTTCGGATCACGTGCCGGTGGCCGTAACGGGCGACGGTCCGCGCGGCGGTCGGTCGCGGCCCGCCCGACCGCGGGCCCAGCGGGCGGCCGCCGAGGTGCGGGAACGGGCCGGGGACTCAGCCTCGACGGCCTCCTCCGCCCGGCCGGGCCGTCCGCCGATCGGCGCGCACGCGCCCGCGGCCGGTGGGTTGGCGAAGGCCGCCCTGCCCTACCTCGACGCCACCGACGCGACCGCGGTGCAGGTCTTCGTCTCCAACCCGCGCGGGTGGGCGTTGTCGGCCGGCGACCCGGCCCAGGACGAGGCCTTCCTCGCCGGGGTGACCGAGCGAGACACGCCGGTCTTCGTGCACGCGTCGCTGCTGGTGAACCTCGGCTCACCCACGCCCGCCACCGTGGCCCACTCGGTGGCAACACTGCGGCACGGGCTGGAGCGAGGCGCGGCGATCGGGGCGCGCGGGGTCGTCTTCCACGCCGGATCGGCGGTCGACGAGGCGCACGTCGGCCCGGCGTTCGGTCAGATCCGCCAGGCCCTGCTGCCGCTGCTGGACGCCGCCGCCGAGGCGGGCGGGCCGAAGCTGCTCGTGGAGCCCAGCGCCGGGGGCGGCCGGAGCCTGGCCGCCCGGGTCGAGGAACTCGCCGACTACCTCGAGGCGGTGGACGGCCACCCGTGGCTGGGGGTCTGCCTCGACACCTGTCACGCCTGGGCGGCCGGGCACGACGTGGCCAGCCCGGGCGGCATGACGGCCCTCATCGACACCCTGGTCGCCACCGTCGGTGAAGGTCGGCTCGCCCTGGTGCACGCCAACGACTCCCGCGACCCGTGCGGGTCCCGCCGCGACCGCCACGAGAACATCGGGGCCGGATCCCTGGGAGAGGCCGCGTTCGCCGAGCTGCTGGCCCATCCGCTGCTGGCCAACGTCCCCGTGGTGGTGGAGACGCCGACGACCGGCCCCACGGGCCACGCGGCCGACATCGCCACCCTGCGCCGGCTGGCCCCCTGAGACCGGCCCCGCTGACGCTGCTCCCCGGAATCTTGGAAAACAAACCCCCCTATAGGGGGTGTCAGTTTCCAAGATCCGCAGACGCGGGCACCGCGAGACGGCCGGCGGGTCAGCCTTTCAGAATGGAGGTCAGTACCTCGATGGCTCGGTCGACCCCGGCGTCGTCGACGTCAAGGTGGGTGATCAGCCGACCCAGGCGAGGGCCGAGCACCGAGACGAGCACGCCGGCCTCCCGCGCCCGCGCCGCCAGCGTGCCGGCGTCCACCGGGGCGGTCGTCAGGTCGAGCAGCACGATGTTGGTCCGTACGGTCGCGGGATCCACCACGCCGAAGGGGGCCAGGGCCTCGGCGAGGCGGCGGGCCCGGGCATGGTCGTCGGCGAGCCGGCCGACGTGGTGGGCCAACGCGTACCGTCCGGCCGCAGCCAGGATGCCGGCCTGACGCATGCCCCCGCCCAGACGCTTGCGGATGACCCGCGCGGCCGCGATCCGCTCGGCGGTGGAGACGACGAGCGATCCGACCGGCGCCCCCAGGCCCTTGGAGAGGCAGACCGACAGCGTGTCGAACAGGGCTCCGTAGGTCGCCAGGGGTACGCCGTCGGCCACGTGGGCGTGCCAGATGCGGGCCCCGTCACAGTGCAGGCCGAGCCCGGCCTCGTCGGCGAGCGCGCGCAGCTCGCGCAGCGTCGCCAGCGGGATGACCGCCCCGCCGGCCCGGTTATGGGTCTGCTCCACCGCGATCGCCCGGGTGGGCACGGCGTGGTACCCGTCCGGCCGGACCGTGGCGGCCACCATCGCCGGGTCGAGCCCGGCCCCGGCCGCCGGCCAGGTGCGGGTGGAGATGCCGCCGATCGCGGCGGCCGCCCCCACCTCGTACGTCACCACGTGCGCGTCGGCGTCGCAGAGCAGCTCGTGTCCGGGCGGCACCAGCGTCTGGATGGCGATCTGGTTGCCCATCGACCCGGACGGTACGAACAGCGCCGCTTCGTGCCCGAACAGCGCCGCGACCTCGGCCTCCAGCGCGTTGACCGTGGGGTCCTCGCCGTAGACGTCGTCACCGACCTCGGCGCTGACCATCGCCTCCCGCATCCCCGGGGTGGGCCTGGTGACCGTATCGCTGCGCAGGTCGATCATGACGCTCCTCTGTGGACGGACCGGTCGCGACCGTAGGGAGGGGGCTTTCGCCGGACTGGTCAGTCCCGCAGCATCTCGGCGACGAGAAACGCGAGCTCCAGCGACTGCTGGGTGTTCAGCCGCGGGTCGCAGGCGGTCTCGTACCGGCTCTCCAGGTCCGCCTCGTTGATGTCCTGGGCCCCGCCGAGGCACTCGGTCACGTCCTCGCCGGTCAGCTCGACGTGCAGGCCACCCGGGTGCGTATCGAGCTGCTTGTGCACCTCGAAGTACCCGAGCACCTCGTCGACGATCCGGTCGAAGTGGCGGGTCTTGTAGCCGTTGGAGGACTCGATGGTGTTGCCGTGCATCGGGTCGCACTGCCACACCACGCGGTGCCCGGCCGCGGTCACCTTCTCGACGATCGGCGGCAGCACGTCCCGGACCCGCGTGTTGCCCATGCGAGAGATGAGCGTAAGGCGGCCCGGGATGTTGTCGGGGTTCAGCCGCTCGCACAGCTCGATGGCGATCTCGGGCGTCGCGGTCGGGCCGAGCTTGACCCCGATCGGGTTGGCGATCCGGGACACGAAGTCGACGTGGGCCCCGTCGAGCTGGCGGGTCCGCTCCCCCACCCAGAGGAAGTGGCCGGACAGCGCGTACGCCCGACCGTTCACCACCCGGGTCAGCGCCCGGTCGTACTCCAGCGCGAGCGCCTCGTGGGAGCAGAACAGCGTCACCGTGCGCAGCGCCTCGTCCTGGGTGATCCCGCACGCCTGCATGAAGGCCAGGGCCCGGTCGATCTCGCGGGCCAGCGCCTCGTAGCGCTCGCCGAACTTGGAGGTGCGCACGAAGTCGCGGTTCCAGTCGTGCACCGCGTGCAGGTCGGCCAGCCCGCCGGCCGTGTAGGCCCGCAGCATGTTCATGGCCGACGACGAGTTGGCGTACGCCCGGATCATCCGGCTGGGGTCGGGGACGCGGGCCTCCGGGGTCGGGGTGAGCGAGTTGATCATGTCGCCCCGGTACGCCGGCAGGCCCAGGGCGTCCACCTCCTGCGAGCGCGGCTTGGTGTACTGCCCGGCCACCCGGGCCACCTTCACCACCGGCATGCTCGCCCCGTAGGTCAGCACCACCGCCATCTGCAGCAGCGTGCGGGCGTTGGCCAGCAGGTGCTCCTCGGTGTTGTCGGCGAACGTCTCGGCGCAGTCGCCACCCTGCAGCAGGAAGGCCTTGCCCTCGGCCACCTGGGCGAGCTGGTGGCGCAGCAGGTCGACCTCGTACGGCGCCACCACCGACGGCACGGTCTCCAGCACGCGGCAGACCTCGGCGACCGCGTCGAGGTCGGGCCACGGCGGCGTCTGGGCCCGCGGCAGCGTGCGCCAGCGGTCCAGCCCCAGCGCCTCGGCCTCGACGGGGTCATTGGCCGGGCGGCCGATTTCGAAGCCCGGGTTCCGGAACTGGTGCCACTCCTGGCGCATGGCGTACCTTCCGCTGGTCGTCAACCGGATCCGCTGGTCGTCCGCAAGATCCACTGCTCGTCAAAGGAACGATGGCGCACGGTCGTTGTGCCATCGACCAGCCTACGGCGATGGTCCAGCGACCATCTTCACCCCTGCCCGCCTGCCCGCGCTGTGGGACCGCTCACCCAAACTGCACTGTGGGAGCGCTCACTGGGCCGAGCTGGGGCTACTTACCCCGACTGCGCCCGCAGGTGGTCGAGCACCCGAGGGTCGATGTGGCCCGGGACGAAGCGTTCCTCGAGGTTCTCGATCCCCGACCACAGCGCCAGGGCCTCGTCCAGACCGCCCGACCCTGGCCGGAAGCCGAGCGTGGCCAGCCGGCGGGCCACCTCCTCGGCCAGTTCGCCGGTCAGCGGCAGCAGCGTGGCCGGGTCGGGCTTGTCGAACACCAGGGAGTGCAGGTCGAGCAGCCGACCGAGCTCGACCACCGGGTCGGGGTGGTCGTCGATCCGCAGGTCGGCCACGACGTCGCCGGTGCCGCCGTATCCCTGGCCGGGCGCTACCACCAGCAGGGCCGCGCTCTGCCGGCCGCGGCGGTCACCCCCGGCCCGGTCCCCGGCGAGTAGCGCGGCGTACAGCCGGCGGTGCAGCGGCGCCTGCGGGTCGCTGGCGCAGAACGCCTCCTGCATCCGCTCCACCACCTGCGGGCCGGCCAGGATGTTGCCCTGGATCGCGTACCCGTCGCCGGTCACCCCACCCGCCCACGGGTGGCAGCCGGCCCCGGTGAACGTCGCCCCCTCACCGCTGGCCCCGACCACCCCGAGCTGGCGCTGGACGCGACCGTCGTCGGCCGCGGTGAGGGCGGCCACCACCCCGGCGGCGCTCACCCCGGTGGCGAGCAGCGCGAGGCCCTGCGGCCGGTAGGCGAGATTGGCATACGCCTGGGTCGCGATCGCCCCGACGCCGGCCTGGGCCGCCGGCACCATCGCCCCGACCGCCAGGAACTTGCTGGCGACCGCCACCCCGAACGCCGAGCCGTCGGCCGAGCGCGCCACGATCGAGAAGGTCATGCCGCCGATCCTGGCGAAGGCGGGCGGCGCTGTCGATCGCCGGACGCAACCGACCGGCATCACAGGGCTGGCGGGCGGCCGGCGTCAGACAAGTGGCCGACGTCACCGTAGCGTTGGCGTCAGACCCGGCGGCGGCCGGCGAAGCCCGCGTCGAGGCGGTGGTACCAGTCGATGTCCTCGTCGCCCTCGAGCCAGCACCACAGCACCGGCTCGCCGTCGCGTTCGCCGGGCAGGTCGAGCAGCAGCGGAGCGAAGCCCTTCACCTGGGCCCCGGCCGCGGCGAAGTACTCCAGGTCGGCGAACAGCCGCGCCTCCAGGCCCTTGGCCTCGGCCAGCCCACCGAGCGGGCTGGGCCGGCCCGCGGCCAGGTCGGCCTTCAGCTCGGCCAGATCCGCCCGCGCGGCCACGAACTCGTCGATGCGTGGCCGCAGCCGCGCGATCACCGCCCGGGCCTCGTCGAGGTCCATCGCCACGGCTCTCCCCTCATCCCGCGGCCGTCGGCGGCCCCGCCACCGACCCAGGCTCAGGCGTTCTGGGCGGCCAGCTCGCGGGCGCGCTTGTAGGCGGCCTCCAGGGCGGCGAGCATCGCCGCGCGTACGCCGTGGTTCTCCATCTCGCGAATCGCCGCGATCGTCGTGCCGCCGGGCGAGGTGACCGCCTCGCGCAGGCGCACCGGATGCTCACCCGAGTCGCGGAGCATGATCGCCGAGCCGATCGCGGTCTGCACGATGAGGTCGTGCGCCACCTGCCGCGGCAGGCCGAGCAGGATGCCGGCGTCGGTCATCGCCTCGACCAGGTAGAAGAAGTACGCCGGGCCCGAGCCGGAGAGCGCGGTCACCGCGTCGAGCTGGGACTCGGGCAGCCGGATGGTCTTGCCGAGCGGTCGGAACATCTCCTCGGCCAGGTCGAGGTGGGCATCGGTGGCGTGGGGCCCGGCCGAGATCGCGGTCATCGCCTCGTCCACGAAGGCGGGGGTGTTGGTCATGACCCGCACGACCGGGGTGCCCTCGGGCAGCCACTTGGCGAAGAACGAGATCGGCAGGCCGGCGCACAGCGAGACGACCAGCTTGTCGGCCGGCACGAGCGGGCCCAGTTCGGCCATGAGCGCGGCCGCGTCCTGCGGCTTCACGGCAATGGCGAGCACGTCGGCGACCTTGACCGCCTCGCCGTTGTCGACCATGCGGATGCCGTACCGCTCGGCCAGCTGGGCGGCCCGATCCGGGCGACGCTCGGTCGCCACGAGCTTGTCCGCGGCCCAGCCCGAGCGCAGCAGCCCGGCGAGCAGGGTCTCGCCGATCTGCCCCGCCCCGATCACCGCGATCGTGTGCATGCCTGCCTTCCCTTCCGCCTCGTGCCGCCCCAGCACCCCACCCCTCGCGTTGATCTAGGGCAAAGAGTGGTGGTTGGAGATCAACTCACCACCCTGAGCCCTAGATCAACGGCAATGGGGGGCTGTCAGGAGCCGAAGAAGACCTCGGCCTCGGTGTAGCGCTCCAGCGGCACGGTCTTGAGCTCCTTGGTGGCCTCGATCAGCGGCACCCGGACGATCTCGGTACCCCGCAGCGCCACCATCTTGCCCCAGTCGCCCTCGTGCGCCGCGTCGATGGCGTGCAGGCCGAACCGCGTCGCGAGCACCCGGTCGAAGGCGGTCGGGGTACCACCGCGCTGGATGTGCCCGAGCACGACGGTGCGCGCCTCCTTGCCGGTCTTCGCCTCGAGCTGCTCGGCCACCCACTGGCCGATGCCGCCCAGGCGTACGTGCCCGAACGCGTCGACCTCCTGGCTCTGCAGCACCATCTGGCCCTCGAGCGGGTGCGCGCCCTCGGCCACCACGACGATCGGGGCGTACTGGTGCTGGAACCGCTTCTCCACGTAGCCCGCGACCTGGTCGATGTCGAACTGCCGCTCGGGCAGCAGGATCACGTTGGCGCCACCGGCGAGACCCGCGTGCAGCGCGATCCAGCCGGCGTGCCGACCCATCACCTCGATCACCAGGGTGCGGTGGTGGGACTCGGCCGTCGTGTGCAGCCGGTCGATCGCCTCCATGGCGATGTTGACCGCCGTGTCGAAGCCGAACGTGTAGTCCGTGGCGGAGAGGTCGTTGTCGATGGTCTTCGGCACCCCGACCACCTTGACGCCCAGGTCGTGCAGCTTGGTCGCCACCCCGAGCGTGTCCTCACCACCAATGGCGATGAGCGCGTCCACGCCGTGCTCGGCGAGGTTGTTCTTGATCCGCTCGACGCCACCGTCGATCTTGAACGGGTTCGTGCGGGACGAGCCGAGGATCGTGCCACCCCGCGGCAGGATGCCCCGCACCTCCTTGATGCCCAGCGGCATCGTCAGGCCCTCCAGCGGGCCGCGCCACCCGTCCCGGTAGCCGACGAACTCGTGGCCGTACGTGTCCACTCCCTTGCGGACGACCGCCCGGATCACCGCGTTGAGACCGGGACAGTCACCGCCACCGGTCAGCACTCCGATTCGCATGCTCTGCAGACCTCCAGGAAGTCTTGCCTCGACGCAGCCCGATGACCATCGACCGCCGACGTTCGTTGTCCGGCGTGCGAGAGTGGTGGCACCCTTGCCAGCCAGGAAAGGCCGCATCGGTGACTCTAAGCCCGGGCCGCCCCGGGCCTGAAGGCGCCTCGGTCAGCCTGAGCGAGCGTTCACCCCGAGCGGTGGCGCTCACCCCGACCAGGGGTTCTGCTCACCCGGCCAGTGGCGCCCACCCCGGCCGGGCTCACCCCGAGTGTGGTTCGGCTCAGCCCGACTTGTGGTTCTGCATGGCCCGCCACCGCGCAAGGTTGTGCCGGGCGTCGACCAGCGCGTCGTGGCGCTGGGTGGTCGTAGGCAGCGGCGGCCGGCCGCGCTCGTCCCAGAGCTGGCGCAGGTCTTTGGTGAACCGGGGAATCTCCCGCGGCAGATCGGGCATACGCCCCCATAGCTGGGCAAGCACCACGTGATCGTACGCCGCGTACCAGGCCCACAGCTCGATCTCGTAGGTCCGGCGCGGCCGGTCCGAGCCCGACGCGCCGGCCGAGTCCCCCCGCCGGAGCGGCTCGACGAGGAACGCGTACAGGTCGTCGCGGATCTGCTCCCGGGAACGCCAAGCGGGGTGGCCGGGCGAGGGCAGCCGGTCGAGTACGTTGCGCCGCACCCACGGCAGGGCCGGGGTCGGGTCGAACTCCGTGGAGATCGCGTAGAACTCCCGCCCGTACTCGTCGACCACGCCGATCGACACGAGGTCGATCGTGCGACCATCCTCGATGAACTCGCAGTCGTAGAAGTAGCGGTACGGTACGGGCGCCTCGGCGACCCGACCGGACCGGCCTTCGGTCGCGGCCGACGAACCAGCGGGGGCGGACGAGTTCCGGGTCATCGCAACCCATTCTGACCGATCGCCGCCACCCCAGAGCCGGCGTCGCGTCACGCAGTGCCGCGACACGCTCTCGCACTGTCACGGCGGCCGATGGTCTCGTACTGTTACGACTCAGCGACGGACCGGCGTGCCCGCGCGTGGGGTGCTAGGCGCATCGGACTTTGCGTAATAGCGTTGCCGACACGATGAGTTGTCGCTAAGGCGACAGCGCCGCCATCGGTGGGTGGCGCGGGAGGGATGTCCACCGTGGATCTTCGGGTGCCCGAGACCGGCGACGTGCTGGCGGGTGTGGAGATGTTCGCGGGGCTCGAGCCAGAGGCCCGCCAACGAGTGATGGCCGCAGCGGTACCCCGCAGCTACCGCAAGGGCCAGTTGCTGTTCGTCGAGGGTGACCCCGGCGAGTCGTTGATCATCCTGCGCCGGGGAGCCGTGCTCGTCTTCCGGACCGCGCCCACCGGGGAGCGCGCCGTCCTGTCCGTGGTCCGGCCGCCGGACGTCCTGGGCGAGGTCTCCCTGCTCGACGGCTCGCCCCGGTCGGCCTCGGCCGAGGCCGTCGAGGACTGCACCGCGCTCGCCCTCTCCCGGGGCGCCTTCATCGAGCTGGTTCACGCCAGCCCGCGGATGCTCGACGCCGTGCTGCGCTCGCTCGGCAGCCTGATCCGGCGGCTCACCGAGCAGAACGCCGACCACGTCTTCCTCGACCTCCCCGGCCGGGTGGCCAAGACGCTGGTCCGGCTGGCCGGCGACTCGGGGGCCCCGATGGTGACCATCGAGCTGAACCAGAGCCAGCTCGCCGAGATGGCCGGCGGCTCCCGGCAGAGCGTCAACCAGGCGATCGGCTCGTTCGCCAACCGGGGCTGGCTGCGCACCGAGGGCCGGCGGATCGTCGTCACCGACCTCGCGGCGCTGCGCCGCCGGGCCGGGATGACCGACCGCTCGTAACCCGGGCCTGGCTGCAAGCCGCGGCCGACGCCGGCCGTGCTCGTGAACGCATCACGCACCGGACAGCCATGGTCGCCGAGACGGCGTACCGTTGCCGGGTAGTACCGCACGCACGAATCCGCCTCGGGCCGCTTCGGGCGGCCGGTCGGCGGACCACCGTACGGCCCAGCGGGAGGGAGCCTGAGCGTGGGTGACGCCCGGTACGGCCGCCGCGACAACGGCCTCGTCGCGGCGGAGTACGCCCCTGCGGGTGACGTCGACCCCCGGGTCGGCGAGCACCTGCTCGACGTACTCGCCCGTGACGGCATCGCGGCCTACCTACGCCCGTCGAGCGACCAGCATCCGATCACCCGGTCCACCACGCTGCCGCAGCGCCCCGTCGACCGCCTGTACGTCGACCGCGCCCACGTCGCCACCGTCCGGGATCACCTGGCGCGGCTAGCCCGGGAAGAGGCCGAGGCGGAGGCCGACACCGACGCCAAGCCGGGCCTCGACGCCCGGGCGGACATCGACGCCAAGCCGGGCCTCGACGCCAGGCCGGGCCTCGACGTCAGGGCGACCGCCGAAGCTGACGCGGGCACCGAAGCCACGGCGAGCACCAATGCCAAGGGAGAGGTCGCGGACCGCCAGTCGGGGCCCACGGACGCCACCGCCGCCGAGTCGCGCCGCCCCGACGGCGGGGTGCCGGCCCCGCGCCGCATGAGCCCCACCGAGCCCACGCCCGAGGAGGTCGACCGGGCGTTCGCCGAGATCGTGGCCAGCTTCGGCGCCACCCCGGACGCCGTGACCGGCCGTCCCGACGGCACCGAACTCGGGCCGGTGACCCGGTCCGACCGCTGGCGTCGTGAACCGGAGCCGGCGCCGGAAGAGGGCTCCCTGCTCGATGCCCTCGACACGTTCGGGGCCAATCTGCCCGACGACGACCCCGGAGAGTTCGTCCCGCCCGAACCCCCGCCGGTGCCGCGCCCCGCGCTGCCCACCGTGCTCGCGGTGATCGCCGTGGTCGCCGGGCTGGTCGTGTTCCTTCAGCCCCGGCTGCTGTCGTTCCTCAGCGAGAGCCTGGCCATGTTCGCCGGCTTCGCCATGGTCGTGGGCGGCTCGGCCGCGCTGGTGTGGCGGCTGCGGCCCGGCGGCGACGACGAGGCCGACCCCGACCAGGGCGCCAAGGTCTAGCGGCCCATCGGCGACGGGGCCGCCCGGTCAGGACCGGGGCAGCTTCTCCAGCCAGTCGAGGATGGCGTCGATCGGCTCCGACCAGCGCGCGTCGAGCATCAGGTCGTGGCCCATGCCGGGGAACAGCAGCGGCGCCCCGCCGTAGTGGCGGGCGACCCACTCCAGGGACGCGCGTGGCACCACCTTGTCGTCGGGCGATCCGACCACGAGCACGGGGGCGTTGCCGACCGGCCGGGGCGGCCGGTGCCGGCGGGCGAGCTGGAACACCACCCGCGGCGCGTCCGGGTCGCCGAGGCGGCTGAGGTAGTCCCGGGCCTCGCCCACGCTCAGCTCCCGGCTGAACAGCTGCCGCCGGCCCAACCGCACCGGCAGGCCCACGAGCGCGGGCAGGGTTCCGAACGGGTTGTGCGCGAAGGCGGTGCCGACCACGCGCAGGCCGCCGATGACCGGAGCCACGAGCACACCGGCCCGGGCCGGGTAGCGGGCCAGCGCCTGCGCGACAGCCAGCCCGCCGAGGCCGTGTCCAATGAGGACGCACTGGCGGGGCAGCCGGGCCGCGACCTGGACGACGTCGTGGGTGTAGGCGCGCAGCGTGGTCTTCGGAGCTGATCCGCTCGTGCCGTGCCCGCGCAGGCTCATGGCGTACGCCGGGAACCCGCGGGAGGCCGCGTGCTCCAGCCACTTCTCCGCGAAGGCCCAGGCCCCGTGGGCGTAGCCGGCCACGAAGAGCAGCGGCGGCCGGCCGGGCTCGGCGTCGTCCACGGGCTGCGAGGTGAGCACCTCGCGCGTCACCGGGGGGACCGGCTTGGTCCACTCCCGCCAACGGAAGATATCGACCGAGCTCATGACGCGGGCTCCATCTGCCGGAGGGCCTTCTCCAGGGCTCGCAGGTAGTCGATGTGATTGACCTCGAACCAGTGCCGGGTCGAGTCCTTCACCCGGGCCCGGGTGAACCGCCGCCCGGCGAGGTGGTGGTTCGCGCGCCAGTAGTTGTTGGCCCGCTCCGGCGCCTGCTCGCGCAGCTTGAGCCAGGTGGCGACCAGCACCGCCTGCCAGTGCATGAGCGAGAAGACCCCCGAGTCCGGCTGCAGCAGGCCCACGACCGCCAGCGTGGGGAACGACGGGGCGATCGTGTGCAGGAACAGCCGGGGCCGACCCTCGGCGTCCACATTGAGCAGTTCCGGGGCGAGGAACTCGAACCGGGGCAGGTACCCGGTGGCCAGGATGACCAGATCCGGCTCGATGACCCGGCCGTCGACCAGCTCCACGGCGTTGGGGAGAAACCGGGCCACGTCGGGCACGGGGGTGATCGTGCCGTGACCCAGGTGGTAGATGAGCTGGCTGTTGACGATCGGGTGGGTCTCCAGGACCTTGTGGTCGGGCTTGGGCAGGCCGAACCGGGTCACGTCCCCTACGGTGATGCGCAGGGTGCGCTGCATCAGCCACTGGCGGAACCACGTCGGCAGCCGGTAGCGGGCCAGGCGGTCGTTGACCTGGTCGGTCGGCCGGCCGAAGGTGTACTTCGGGGCGTACCAGTAGCCCCGCCGACTCGAGTGCCAGCATCGGGTCGCCTGCTGGGCCGCGTCGACCGCGATGTCGCAGCCGGTGTTGCCGGCGCCGATGACGAGCACGCGCTTGCCGCGCAGCTGGGATGGATCCTTATATGCCGATGCGTGGATGACCTGGCCGCCGTACGAGTCCAGGCCCTCGTAGGACGGCATCTTGGGCGACCAGTTGTGCCCGTTGGCCACCACCACCGCCGCGTACCGCTGGGTGCGCTCCACCCCGGCCCCGCGGGCACCGCTGATCGTCACGTCCCAGGCCCCGTTGTCGGCCGGCACCACCCGGGTCACCTCAGTGCCGAACCAGATGTGCTCGCGCAGCCCGAAGTGGTCGGCGTACCGCTCCAGGTAGGCCAGCACCTGGCTGTGGTGCGGGTAGTCCGGCCACGAGTCGGGCATCGGGAAGTCCGGGAACTGCGTGAACGGCTTCGATGAGATGAGATGCGTCGTCGCATAGACGGGGCTGCGGTCGTGCCGCCAGTTCCACGCACCGCCGACGCCGGTCTCCCGCTCGTAGCAGTCCACGCTGAACCCCGCCTCGCGCAGGGTCTTGATGGCGGCCAGCCCGGCGGCGCCGGCCCCGATGACGCAGACGCTGTCGGCCCGCCCGGTCGCCGAATCCCGCGGCGGTGACGGCGCCGAACTCGTCACATCGAAACTCACCCAGGTACCTCCCCAGCTTCCCCGCGCATCCTAATGAGCCGCACCCGGGACGGCGAGGCGAGCGGATCGACGGACGGCGGCGGGCTCAGCGTACGGCCCGGGACCGCCGGGGCCGCGGACGAAGGGTCTGGCGGGCGCACGCCGCGGGCGGGTGAGATCGCCGTACGGTTGGCCCGCCGTACGGTCGGCGCAGCCGTACGGTCGGCGCGGACGTACGGTCGGCCATGTCGGCCAGCCGCCGACGCCGTACGGCCAGTGGCCGGCCAGCGCCGCCGTACGGGCGGCTCAGTCGACGGCCCGGTCAGCGACGACGACGGTCAGCGACGGGCGAGATCGGCCGCGCCGACGACCCCGGCGAGGTTGCCCATCTGGGCCGGGACCACCGGGGCTACGGGCAGCGAGCCGCGGGCCGCGAGCTGGTCGACGAAGGCCGCCCGGGCCGGGGCCAGCAGCAGCTCCCCCGCCTCGACCACGCCGCCGCCAACCACGACGATCTCCACGTCGAGCAGCTGCACGATGTCCGCCATGCCGCTGCCCAGCCAGCGCCCCACCTCGGCGAACGCGGCCCGCGCGGCCGGGTCGCCCTCGCGGGCGGCCTGGGTGACCAGCGGCCCGTTGATCGCCTCGACCTGTCCGCCGGCGAGCTCCAGCAGCCGCCGGGCGGTCTCGGGGTCGGCCTGGGCCCGCTCGCGCGCCGCCCGAACCAGGGCCGAGCCGCTGGCGTACTGCTCCAGGCACCCCATGCGCCCACAGCCGCACAGCCGCCCCTCCGGGACGACCCGGACGTGGCCCATCTCGGCCGCCATGCCGTGGGTGCCCCGCCACACGTCGCCGCGCAGCACGAGGCCACCGCCGATGCCGGTGCCCACGGTGAACAGGGCCATGGAATCGCGCGCGTCGCGGGCGGAGCCGTACCGGAACTCGGCCCAGGCGGCCGCGTTGGCGTCGTTCTCGACCACGACGGGCAGGCCGACCTCGCGGCTCACCTTCTCCCGCAGCGGCTCGTTGCGCCACGCGAGGTTCGGCGCGAAGTGCACCCGGGAGCGCGTCTCGTCGATCCATCCCGCGGCTCCGATGCCGACCGCCCGGACCGGGTGGGCCTTGGTCAGCTCGGTGATCACCTCGACGATCAGCTGCTGCATCTTGCCGACGTCGGCGGCGGGCGTCTCCCGGCGGGCGGTGGCCACCACCTCCCCGTCCGGCGTCACCACCCCGGCCAGCACCTTGGTGCCGCCGACATCGACGCCGATCGTCAGATCGGACGCGGCCGTCGACGCGTCCCCGGCTGACCCGGCCGGGCGGGGTGCGGTCTCGCCCGGCACGGTGAGGGCCGAGCTCTCCGGCGCGGTCACGCCGCGCCGCCCGGTCGAACCGTACGAGTGACGGCCTTCCGCGCCCCGGTCGCGCGGGCCGCCGCCGTGGCCCGAGGAGCGCTGGTCCGGGCCGTCCCGGTGGTGCGGGCCGCGCCCGCCGTGGCCTCGGCCTCCGGCTCCCGCCGCGCCACCGGCTTGGTCGCCTTCTTGGCCACCGCCTTCTTCGCCACCGCCTTCTTCGCCACGGCCTTCTTCGCCACGGCCTTCTTGGCGACCGGCGCCGTCGGAGCCCCAGCCGTCGTCGGAGCCCCAGTCGCCTCCGGGGCCGTCCTCCGCGCCGTCGTCGCGCGCGCATCCGCCTCGGCCGGGGCCGGCCGCGGCACCCGCGGGACGGCCGCTTCGCTCACGTCCGCCGTCCCAGCCGCCACCGTCTCAGCGGCAACCGGCGACTCCCCGGCCAGCGATGCGTCGGCGTCACCGGACGACTCGGCGTCGGCCCGCGTCGCCACCCGCCACGGGTCCTCGTCGGCCGTCGTCCGGCCGGCCGCGCCGGCCGATGCGGCCCGCCCGTGCGCCTTGGCCGCCTCGGCGGCCTTGCGCCGCAGGTTCTCCCAGTACTCGTCGCCCTCCGAGGTCGTACGCTCCTCCGGCTCGGGGGACCGTCCGCTCCAGCCGGAGAGCAGGCGCATGACCGCGGTCGCGCCGGTGACGAGGTCGCCGACGCTGCCGGCGAGCCGCTCGGTGAGATCGGAGTTCGGCTCGCGCATGGCGGCGATGACCCGGCACACCGGGCAGACACAGCACTCGGCGCTGCCCGTGGCGAACGCCGAGCCCGAGCCGCCGAGGTTCCGGGTGGCCGACGACAGCACGGTCATGGCCACGGCCACGAGCTTCTCGGCTTCCTCTCGCAGGCGGTCAGCGGCCATGGGACCCGTCCCCGCTGCCGGCCCGCCCCAGCGACTCCACCCGCTTCTTCAACTCATTGAGAGCGGTCTCCATGATGACGCGCTCCGCCTTCCGCTTGAACATGCCGAGCATGCCGATGCCCAGCTCAACCGAGAGGGTGTAGGTCACCGTCGACGTCCCGTCACCGTTGTCGGTGATGTCGTACGAGCCCACCTGACTCTGCTGCATCTTCGATGGCGCCACGAGGTGCCATTCGATACGCGAGAGATCCTCAGCGTACTCGTACTTGAGCGTGTAGGTGTCGGCGACCACGCCCGCGTCGATTTCGAACTCGACCATGCTGGCGTAGCCGTCCTCGTACTCCTCCACCACGTCGACCCGCTTCGCCGCGCTCACCCACTCCGGGTACCGGGCAAAGTCGCAGATCACGGCGGCGATCGCGTCGGGCGGTGCCGCGATCACGATGGACTGCGTCGACGTCTCGGCCATAGGCGGAAGGCTACTCAGGCAGGCGCCCCCGGCGTGGGCGGGTAGGCGACTGTCAGAGGATCTCGTGTCAGGAAGGACGCCTTGTTGACGGTTTTTGCCCAGGAGGGAGTCCTTCCTGACACCAGTCCGGACACGGGACACGTGGCCGACGGCGGTCGGGGCGGTACGGCGGTAGGTTTTGGTACATGCGGGAGGTAACGGTGCCGCCGGTCGCCACGGTCGGTGACGACTTCAACCTGACCGACCCGGTGTGGGAGAACGCCGAGCGGTTCCCCGACTACCCCCAGTTCGCCGTCAAGGTCGGCACCGAGTGGCGCGATGTGACCTGTGCCCAGTTCCGCGACCAGGTGGTGGCCGTCGCCCGAGGCCTGATCGCCGCCGGCATCGAACCGGGCCAGCGGGTCGGGCTGATGAGCCGCACCCGGTACGAGTGGACGCTCATCGACTACGCGATCTGGGCCGCCGGGGCCGTCACGGTGCCGATCTACGAGACGTCCAGCCCGGAGCAGGTGGAGTGGATCCTCTCCGACTCCGGGGCCGTGGCCTGCGTGGTGGAGACCGACGCGCACCTGCGCCACGTCCTGTCCGTCCGCGAGGCCACCCCGAACCTGCGCAACATCTGGCAGATCGCGCCGACCGACTCCTCGCCGGGGGCGGTGGCCGAGCTGATCGACCTCGGCACGGACGTGCCCGACGCGGCCGTGGAGGAGCGCCGGGTTGCGCTGAAGGCCGAAAACCTGGCCACGATGATCTACACGAGTGGCACCACCGGGCGGCCGAAGGGGTGCATGATCACCCACCGCAACCTGGCCACCGACATCGCCAACGCGCTGCCGGGGCTGTCGCAGTTCTTCCGCTTCGGGGCGCAGACCGTCCTGTTCCTGCCGCTCGCGCACAGCTTCGCGCGGCTGATCCAGGTCGGCGTGGTCGCGGCCCGGGTCCGCACGGCCCATCTGGACGACCCGAAGAAGGTCGTCGAGGTGGTGAAGGAGTTCCCGCCGAACTTCATCCTCGCCGTGCCCCGGGTCTTCGAGAAGGTCTTCAACAGCGCCCAGCAGAAGGCGCACGCCGAGGGCAAGGGGAAGATCTTCGAAGCGGCCGCGCGCACCGCGATCGCGTACAGCGAGGCGCGGGAGCGGCCGGGCGGGGTCGGGCTGGGCCTGCGGCTGCGGCACGCCCTCTTCGACCGGCTCGTCTACGGCAAGATCCGCGCCGCCCTGGGCGGTCAGTGCACGGCCGCGATCTCCGGCGGGGCTCCGCTCGGCCCCCGGCTCGGACATTTCTTCCGGGGCATCGGGGTGACCGTCTACGAGGGCTACGGTCTGACCGAGACCTCGCCCGCGGCGGCCGTGAACCTCCCCACCGCCTTCCGCATGGGGACCGTGGGCCGGCCCCTGCCGGGCGTGAGCATCCGCATCGCCGACGACGGCGAGGTCCTCATCAAGGGCGACATCGTCTTCCGCGGCTACTGGCGCAACGACGCCGCCACCGCCGAGGTGATCAGCTCGGACGGCTGGTTCGCCACGGGTGACCTCGGCGAGCTCGACGAGGACGGCTTCCTCACGATCACGGGCCGCAAGAAGGAGCTGATCGTCACGGCGGGCGGCAAGAACGTGGCCCCGGCGATCCTGGAGGACCGGGTCCGGGCCCACCCGTTGGTCAGCCAGTGCATGGTCGTGGGCGACGGCAAGCCGTTCGTGGCCGCCCTGGTGACCATCGACGAGGAGGCGCTGCCGGCCTGGCTCGCCGCGAACGACAAGCCGCCGGCCACGGTCTCGGCCCTGCGCGACGACCCCGACCTGCGAGCGGCGATCCAGGAGGCCATCGACGATGCCAACCGGGCCGTCTCCAAGGCCGAGTCGATCCGCAAGTTCCGCATCCTGCCGGGCGATTTCACCGAGGCCAACGGCATGCTGACCCCGTCGATGAAGGTGAAGCGCGGGGTGGTGGCCCGGGAGTACGCCGACGAGATTGCCGCCCTGTACGGATAGAGGGGCATCGCCGCGCTGTATGGGTGGGCCGCACTGTATGGGTAGAGTCGCGGAGATGGGTAACCGTCCGGTCGTGCCTGAGGTGGGCCGATGGTGAGTGCGCCCATCGCCCCGATCGCCCCCAACGCGGTCGAAGCCGTCCGGTGGGCGTTGCGGCTCGTGATGCTCGGTCTGGTCGGGGTGCTGGTGCCGGTCACCACCCGCGACCCCCGCTCGATGGTCTGGGTGTGTCTGCTCGCCGTGGCGGCGCTACCCGCGGTCCTGCCCGGCGGCCCGAGCACTCCGCGCGGCCAGGCGTGGTTGACCACGCTGGGCCGGGTCGCCGAGGTGCTGGTGACCACCCTCGGCGCCAGTTCGCTCGCGGCCACCTACTCGGGGCCCACGGCGAGCGCACTGCTGCCCTACCTCGCGGTGCCCGTGGCGGTGCCGGCGCTGTCCGGGCGGCTGCGGGAGAGCCTGGGCCTGCTCGGGCTGGCCACCGGGGTGCTCGCCGCGACCGGCGTGGTCCAGGGCCTGTTCCAGGACGCCACCTACCCCCTGGCCGCGGTGGAGTGGCTGGTCATCGCCGGGTTCGCGGCCGGGTTCATCGGGACCGTGCAGCGCCGGTTCCCGCACGGCCCGATCGCGCCGACGCCCGCGCCCTACGCCGAGGCGACCCGACTGCTCACCCAGCTGCGCACGGTGGCCCGTCAACTGCCCGGCGCGACCCTGGACCCTGGCGGCATCGCCGAGCACCTCATCGAGGAGGCCCGCGGGGTCGTCGAGATCAGCCGGGCGGCCGTGCTGGCCGGTAGCGGCGGAAGCCGCCTGGTCGTGCTGGCCCAGTCCGCGGCCGACCGGGTGGACTGGGAGACGTCGCTGGACGCGGACTCCGCCATCGCCGACGCGTGGGCGAGCCAGCAGCCGCAGGTCTCCTCCCGGTCGCAGTCGCGTACGGCCGGCTCCGGTCAGGAGGTGACCAGCCTGGTGGTCCCGCTGGTCGCCGGCGTACGGACGGTCGCTGTCCTCGCGCTCGAGGCCGACCGGGCCGGCGCCTTCCCGCCCGCCGTGGTCGCGCAGCTGGCCGCGCTCGCCGAGCCGGCCGCGCTCCGGCTCGAGGCGGCCCTGCTCTTCGACGACGTCCGGTCCCTGGCCACGACCGAGGAGCGCCAACGGCTGGCCCGGGAGATCCACGACGGCATCGCCCAGGAGCTGGTCATCATCGGCTACGGCATCGACAACGTGCTCGGCCTGCTCCCGGAGGACTCGGACGGGGCGACCGAGCTGCGGCGCCTGCGCGAGGAGATCACCCGGGTGATCACCGAAGTGCGGATGAGCCTGTTCGAGCTGCGCAGCGACGTCGACCAGCAGGGCGGGCTCTCGGCGGCCGTGGCCGACTACGCGCGCAAGGTCGGCGCGGCCAGCGGGCTGCGGGTGCACCTGTCCATCGAGGCGACGCCGGCCCGTCTGCCGGCGTGGGTCGAGGCCGAGCTCATGCGGATCGCGCAGGAGGCCATCAACAACGCGCGCCGCCACTCGGGGGCCCAGAACCTGTGGGTGAACATCGAAATCGATCCGCCGTACGCCCGCATCGAGATCTCCGACGACGGAGCCGGCATCGGCCCCCACCGTCCCGAGGGCCGCTTCGGGCTTGCGATCATGGCGGAGCGCGCGCAACGTATCCGGGGCGAGCTTCAGATCAGCCCTCGCGAGAACGGCGGTACGTCGGTGGCGATCGTCTACGGCACGCCCCCGCATCGGTCCACCGGCCCGGCCCTCACGTCGTCCGTGGCCGCCACCTCCACTCGCACGGGCGACGGGGTGAGGGAGTAGCGTTGATGGACCTTCCGGGATCACCTGAGGAGACGAGCATGACCGCGCCGACTACCCCCGTCGGCACCCGCAAGCGGGTGCTCCTCGTCGACGACCACGACCTGATTCGCAAGGGCCTCCGGCACGCCTTCGAGCGCGACCGCACCTTCGAGGTGGTCGGGGAGGCGGCCTCGGCCGCCGAGGCGATCCGGCAGGCCGGCGCGCTCAACCCCGACGTCGTCATCATGGACCTCCAGCTCGCTGACAAGAGCAGTGGCCTGGAGGCGACCCGCACCCTGCGCAAGTCCAACCCGAACATGGGCATCGTGGTGCTGACCATGTACGCGGGTGACGACACGCTCTTCGGCGCGCTCGAGGCCGGCGCGTCCGCATTCGTCCCCAAGTCGGCCCCGGCCGACGAGGTCGTGGCCGCCGCCCGGCACGCCGCCTCGGCCCCGTCCTCGTTCACCGCCGACGGCCTGGCCGACGCGATGAAGCGGCGGCTCGCCCCGTCCGGTCCGCAGCTGTCGCCCCGGGAGAGCCAGGTGCTGCGGCTGCTCGCCGAAGGCATGAGCGTCGCCGGCATCGCCAAGCAGCTGTACGTCTCCGAGTCCACGGCCAAGACGCACATCTCGAAGCTGTACGAGAAGCTGAACTCGGCCAACCGGGCCCAGGCGCTCATGACCGCGCTCAAGCTGGGTCTGCTCGAGGCCCCCGACACCCCGAAGTTCTGACGTTCATGGGCCGCCACTCGTCGGACGGGCCGGACTCGTTCGAGATCGACTGGCGGGCGGATGAGCGGGGCGCCGCGCAGCGCGGCGAGCATCCGCTCCTGCTCGCCTCCATGCGCTCGGGGTGGGCTGTCATGGGCGCCACCCAGTTCCTCCCCGGTTACGCGGTGCTCATCGCCCGGCAGGACGACGTCCTCCACCTCACCGACCTGCCGCGGGAGCAGCGCGCCGACTTCCTCGCCGACCTGGGCCTGCTCGGCGAGGCGGTCATGACCGTCTGCAACGGGCTGGACCCGTCGCTGCGCCGGCTCAACTACGAGATCCTCGGCAACCGCGAGCGGTACCTGTGCGCGCACGTCTTCCCCCGGTACGGCTGGGAGGACCCGGAGCTGCTCTCCGAACCGGTGTGGCACTACCCCGCCGACCGGTGGACGTCGCCGCGGGACGCGTACGCCGAGGAGCACGAGCCGATGCGGGAGGCGATCAGCAGACAGCTGCACCGCATCATGGCGGAGGCGTACGCCCCGTAACGGCGGCGGGTGGTCAGCGCCCCAGCAGGGCGGCGAGGCGGGCGGCCTGGGTGTCCCAGCGCCACTCGGTCTCGACCCAGTCCCGACCCGCGGCGCCGAGCCGCTTGGCCAGCGCCGAGTCGGTGAGCAGCTGGACCAACCGGTCCACGAGCGCGTCGCGGTCGCGCCCGGGCACCACGAAGCCGGTCTCCCCGTCGAGCACGGCGTCGGGGGCGCCACCCGAGTCGCCGGCCACCACCGGCAGCCCGGTGGCCGACGCCTCCAGGTAGACGATGCCCAGTCCCTCGACGTCGAGCCCGCCGCGCCGGGTGCGGCACGGCATGGCGAAGACGTCGCCGGCCGCGTAGTAGCTGGGCAGCTCCGACCAGGGAACCGAGCCGGTGATGACGACGTGGTCGGCCACGCCCTCCTCGCGGGCGATGACCTCCAATGTGGACCGGTACGGTCCACCCCCGACGATCAGCAGCGCCGCGTCCCGGACCCGCTGGCGGATCCGCGGCAGCGCCCGGATCAGGCTGTCCTGGCCCTTGCGACGCACCAGCCGCGAGACGCAGACGATGACCGGCCGGTCGCGCAGGCCGTACCGGCGACGGATGCCGCTACCGTCCACTGTGGGCTTGAACAGGTCGGTGTCCACCCCGGGCGGCAGTCGCTCCAATGTGGTCAGATCGCCGATGGCCCGGGCCAGCCGGACGCGGGTGTACTCGCCCAGATAGGTGACCACGTCGGCGCCTCGGGCGATGCGGCGCAGCATGCCGCGGGCCACGGGCAGCTTGGCCCAGCCGACCTCGTGCCCGTGGGTGAGCGCCACCACCCGCTCGATGCCGGCCCGCCGGCGCAGGCCGGGGGCGAGCAACCCCAGCGGCGCGGCCGCCCCGAACCAGACCGCGTCGCAGCCGTAGTCCCGGGCGATCTCGGCCGCGCGCCGGGCCACCGCCGGCGTGGGCAGCAGGACCGACGTCTCCTCCCGGATCACCGGGAAGGGCTGCTCGGCATCGAACGATTCCCACCCCTTCCAGCGGGAGGCGTAGACGACGATCGACCCTGCCGGCTGACGGATGGCCAGGTTGTGCACGAACTGCTGAATGCCGCCGGGACGGGGCGGAAAATCGTTGGTGACGAGCAGGGTCCGGCCCACGGCGCTCACCGCTGTCCCCGACCGTACGCCCGCGCGGCCGCCATCCGCTCCACGATGGACGGATGGCTGGCGAAGATCAGGTAGTGCCAGCGGGGCGGGTCGACATCGGCCAGGTTCCTGGTCGCCAACCGCGACTCCATACGTTCCACCGTAGAGGAGTCCTCGATCAGGGCCAGCGCGTGCAGGTCGGCGCGGGCCTCGATGCGGCGAGACAGCAGGTTCTGCAGGGGCAGGGCGACCAGGCCGGCCAGCGTGGCCAGGGCCACCAGCAGGGCGAGCGCCCGGGGATCGACGATCGAGGTGACGCCCGCGCGGCGCAGCAGCCCGGTCCACGAGCCGAGCAGGTAGAGCGCGCACACCGCGGCGGCCGCGCCCAGGGCGCTCAGGAGCGTGCCGGTGAGCACGTCGTTGCGCTTGGCGTGGCCCAGCTCGTGGGCCACCACGGCCCGGACCTCGTCGGGCGATGCCTCGCGCAGGAGCGTATCGAAGACCACGATGCGCCGGGTCGGACCGAGGCCGGAGACGTACGCGTTGACCGCAGTCGTGCGGCGCGACGCGTCCGCCACGAGCACGTCGCGTACCGGAAGGCCGTCCCGGGCGGCGAGCTCGAGCAGGCTCGTCCGCAGCTCACCCTCGGGCATCGAAGTGAACCGATTGAAGATCGGCTCGACCAGGACCGGGAAGATGAAGCTGAACAGCACCATGAGACCGGCCGCCCCGGCCGCGGCGACCGCCCACCACCAGCGCGGCCACAGGCGCGTGACGCCGTAGAAGCCGAGCAGCACGACGGCGCCCAGCACGGCCATCACGGCGTACCCCTTGAGCAGGTCGACCGTCCAGCTCCCCCACGTCTGGGTGGACAGGCCGTACCGGCGCAGGATCGTCTCCCGCCAGGCCGCCACGGGCAGCGCCGCGAGCTCGCCGATGGCCACGAGGGCGGCCCCGCCGAGCAGGGCCTGGGCCACCCAGTGGTCCCCGAACGGCCGGCCAGCCAGCTCGACCAGGCGAGCCCCGAGCGGGGTGAACCCGAGTACCAGGGCCACCACCAGACCGAGGCCCAGCGTCGTGTATGTGGTCAGGCGGACGGCCGCGGCGAACTCCTTGCCCCGCGCGACCGCGTCCGCCGACAGGCTGCGCAGCGCGTCGAGCTGGTCGGCGCGCGGCGCGGGCGGCATGGACCACGGAACGCGTACGGCCGCCACGACCGCGAAGACCACGACGAGCACGACGAGCGTGACGACCGCCCACCCCCGGGGACCCATGCCAGGCACCCTAACCGGCGCTCCCGTGTCAGGAAGGACGCCCTCCTAGGCAAAAACCATCAACAAGGACGCCCTCCTGCAAGAACTCAGGAGCGGGCGATGCGCCGCAGCAGGGTGTCCGAGGAGAGCGGATAGGCGCCGTGACGGCGGACGCCGTCGGCCACCTCGCGGTCGGAGGAGATCACCACCACGGGCCGGCCCGGCGGCTCGGCCCGGACGAGGGCCCGGATCAGCTCGTCGGCCGTCTGGCCCTTCCGGCTGAACAGCACCCGCAGCCCGCGCGGGATGCCCGGCATCGCGTTGATCTTGTCCGCCCCGTCGAAGACCACGGTCGTCTCGGCCCCGCTCTGCGCCGCAATGGCCGCGAGTGCGGCGACGAGCCGGTTGCGCTGCTGCTCCAGCGAGAGGTCGCCGAACCCGCGTTTGGTGACGTTGTAGCCGTCGACGATGAGGTGCACCCGCGGGAGGGCGAGCAGTTGGTCCAGGCGAGCCGGGTCGTCGGCGTCCAGCGCGCGGGCGCTGGTTCGGCCGACCTCGTCCGCGCGCTGCGCCATGGTGGACGCCACATGGTCGGCCGGCAGGATGGTGGCCGGCTCCAGGGCGAGCTCCCGGCGCAGCCCGACCGCCGCCTGGCCGATCGTCTCCAGCAGCAGCCACAGGCGCGCGTCGTCGACGGCCCGCGCCTCCTTGGCCGCCGCCCGCGAGCCGGTGGCGGCGAGTTCGGCCTCGATGAGGCGGTTCCGCAGCCGGCGCAGCTCAGCCTCGGCCTCGGAGGCCGCCCGGGCCGCGCGCCCGCGTTCGGTGGCGAGCAGGTCGGACGCCCGCTTCTCCGCGGCCTTGGCCTCACGCAGGGCCCGGGTCAGCGATCGAACCTGCTCACGCAGAGCATCGGCCTCGGCGCGCAGGCGGGTCAGTTCGTCGCGCAACTTCTCCGCCTCGACCTTGGCCACGGCCCGCTCGTGCTCGGCCCGGATGACCTGGTGCTCGGCCTCCCGCAGCCGCTCCGCGATGGCGGCGTTCTCGGCATCGGTCCGCAGCCGCTCGGAGAGCTCGCCGAGCACCTCGCGCCAGCCGGTCGGGCGGGCGAGGTAGGTCAGGGCCGCGACCTCGACCGGGTCGGCCGCGCCTGGGACCGTACCGTCGCGGACCGCTGCGCCGAGCTCACCGGCCGCGTCCAGTACGCGTTCGGCTACGCGCTGGCGGAACACCAGGTCGGCGCGGAGTTGGGCCGCGATGGCCGGCGCGCCCATCCGAGCCCGGCGGTTGGGGGCGAACTGGGCCACCCGGCGCAGCGGCGGCGGCACCTCGTCGGCGGGCATCCCGCCGAGCGCCGTGGCGACGAGAGCGATGACCCGGGCCCGTACCGGCTCGGGCAGCGTGGGCTCGGCCTGGTCGTCGACGTCGGCCCGGTCGTCGGTGTCGGCCCGATCGGTGGTGTCGGCCCGGTCGTCGGTGTCGGCCCGGTCGTCGGTGTCGGCCCGATCGTCGGTGTCGGCCCGATCGGTGGTGTCGGCGGGCAGGATGCCGCCACGATCGACGTCATCCCGCTCCAGCATCCGTCCAGTGTGGCACCGATGGCCGGCATCCTCGCGCCAACTCCACGGACGTCCGGATCACACCTTCCCGACCGGGACAAACAAAGCGATCCGGTCAAATAGGACTTAATCCCCAAATGCGGAGGTCATCGACTGGCACAGTCACCCGAATGGCCGACCCACCCGAATCGTCAAGAAGTATGCCGACCCCAGCGCCGAAGGCTGCCAACCGCGAGGCGAGCCACGGCACCTCTGCCCCGACCCCGACCGGCCCCGGCTTGACCGGGATCGCCCCCCGACGGCCACGGGACCGCCTCCGACCTGACCAAGACAGCCCTCGACCGGGACGCAAATCACAGCCCGAAATATCCGGACAAAACCTACCATCGACCCGACTAGAGGTCGCCTGTGACGCCTTCCACTCAGGTAACAGCCCAGTAAATTGTCCAATCGAGGCAAAGAACTACCCGAACGGGCCATTCGTGGTTCAGTAGTCTGTTTTTTTGTCACCCCCTGACGCGAGCCGGAGGTGGGCCATGGACTCTCTCCTTGATCGGAGTCCGTGGGTCGCCCGGACTGCGTTACCCTGGGTAGAGAACGTTTTACATCGCGTAAGCACGCTCGTCCGTTCGCGATCCCGTTCCGACCCCGTCGAGTACCTCATCCGGACCCACCGACGACTGCATCCTCGGGGCGACGCCCGCGAGCTACGCCGGGCCTACGAGGTCGCCGCGCGCATGCACGACGGGCAGTTCCGCAAGAGCGGCGATCCGTACATCACGCATCCGCTGGCGGTGGCCGAGATCCTGGCCGAGCTCGGCATGGACACCACGACGCTGGTGGCGGCCCTGCTGCACGACACGGTCGAGGACACCAGCTACACGCTCGAGGAACTGCGCTCCGACTTCGGCAACGAGGTGGCCCTGCTCGTCGACGGGGTCACCAAGTTCGAGAAGGCGTACTACGGCGACGAGGCCGAGGTGCTCACGATCCGCAAGATGATCGTGGCCGCTGACATCGACGTCCGAGTACTCATCGTCAAGCTGGCGGACCGCCTGCACAACATGCGGACCCTCGACGCCCGGTCGCCCGCGTCGAGGGTCCGTATCGCTAGGGCGACCCAGGACGTGCTGATTCCGCTCTGCGAGCGGCTCGGCATCCAGATCCTCAAACGCGAGCTCGAGGACAGTGTCCTCGCGGCGATCGAGCCGGAGGCGTACCGCCAGATCCAGGCCTGGGTGGCGTACCGGCCCGAGTGGACGGCCTACACGGACGCCTTCATCGCCCAGGTCGACGCGGCCCTGCGGGCCGCCAAGATCAAGGCGAGGGTCGTAGCCCGGCCCCACCACCTGTACACGATCTGGCGCGACTCGATCGCCAAGGGCGCCCCCGAGCCGTACGAACTGCCCCGCGTCGCCATCCTCGTCGACGGCCCCGACAACGACTGCTACGCCGCCCTGGGCGAACTGCACTCCCGCTGGCGCCCGGTAGCCGCCCGCTTCAAGGACTTCATCGCCTCGCCCAAGAACAACCTCTACCGGTCGCTGCACACCACGGTCATCGGCCCCGACGCGCGGGCCATCGAGGTGCAGATCCGCACCGAGGAGATGGACCGCGACGCGGTGTACGGCATCGTGGCCCGCTTCCGGTTCGCCGGACGACACGGCACCCACCGGGCCCGGCGCGGCGGCCGGGCCGCGGCCGAGCGGACCAGCACGACCCGCACCGTCCCCGACCAGCTCGCCTGGCTGCGCAACCTGGTCCAGTGGCAGGAGCAAGCGGTCGATCCCCGGCGGTTCATCGAGTCGCTGCGCTGTGACCTGACCGAAGACCAGGTGCACGTCTTCGTGGCCGGCGTCAGCGAGGGCGCCTCCCGCGACAAGGCGCCCGACGCCTCCGACAGCGCCGACACGCCCCGGTACGCGGGCCGGCACCTGGTACTGCCGGCCGGGGCGACCCCGGTCGACGTGGCGTACGCGCTCGGACCCGACGTCGGCAACCGCTGCGTCGCCGCGGCGGTGAACGGGCAGCTGGTCATCCTCTCCCTGCCGCTCTCCGACGGCGACGTGGTGGAGATCCACACCCACGAGCCCGAGCACGCCGAAGGGCCCTCGCCTGAGTGGCTCAACTTCGTCCGTACGCCGCAGGCCCAACTCCACATCGAAAAGGCCCTGCGGCTGCGCGACGAGCCGGAGAAGGCACCGCCCATCCCGTTGCGCAACCGGGCCCTGATCGGCATGAACGCGATCCGGATGGAGCTGCACTGGCGGGAGCGGCGGCTGGCCAACGCGCGGCTGCTGTACGCGGTGACCGCCGCCCTGGGCTTCCCCGACCCGCAGACCCTCTGCATAGCCGTGGCCGACCGGGTCGTCTCGGCCGCACAGGTCGCCGACCTGCTCATCGAGGAGGCCGAGGGCGATGCCGTCGTGGCCGCGACGACGGCCGGCGCCCCGCACCTGGCCTCGTCTCGGCCGGTGGCGGCGCCTGCGTTCGGCCCGGGCCAGCCCACCGGCGTGGCCGCTCTCAACGCGGGGGCCACCCGCGCGCCGCTCGCCCCGTAGCCTGTCTGGCATGGCTTCCAGCCCCGAGCGGGGGGAGCGAGCATCCGCGGCTACCCCGATCGCCACCACCGTCACCGACGACACGGACCCGGAGCGTGACATGGCCCCGGCGAGTGGCCCGACCGCGGAGCGTGATCCGGCCTCGGCTCGTACGGTCACGCCGGCCGCGCGCCGGCCCCGGGGCGTCCGGTCCTGGCTGCGCCGCGCCGCGTACGGGGTGTACTTCTTCCTCCCGCCCCCGCTGCGGCGGCGGATCGTCCGGCTGGCCATGGCCCGGTACACCGTGGGCGCGGTGGCGCTGGTCTACGACTCCGAACAGCCCGGCCGCATGCTGCTGCTGCGGCAACCCCGGTCGGTCGGGTGGTCGCTGCCGGCCGGCCTGCTCCAGCGGGGCGAACGGCCCGTGGACGGGTGCGTGCGCGAGCTCGCCGAGGAGACCGGGCTCCGCCTGTCCGCCGAGGACCTGACGCCGGCGGTACCCAACGCGGTGGTGCACACCCGGGGCATGTGGGTCGACGTGGTCTTCGAGGCGCGGGTACCGGCGTCGGCGGTGACCCTTCACGTGGACCAGGCCGAGGTGACCGAGGCGGCCTGGCACCGGCTGGACAACCTGCCGCCGCTGACGGTGGCGACCGCGCGCCTGCTGTCGTACTACGGCATCGGGCCGTACGTGGACTACCCGGAGATCCGCACGTGACCGCCGAGGCGTCTCTGGTTTCGGCCGGGGCGTCCGCCGCAGCGTCCCCTGGGCTCAGCGGGGCGTCCCCCGTCACGACCGCCGAGCCCGCAGCCAGCGTCAGGAAGGCGTCCTTCCTGACGCTCGGTGTCAGGAAGGACGCCTTCCTAGGCATCAGGCGTCAAGAGGGCGTCCTTCCTGGGCCCACCAACGCTGGCGCCGCTGAAGATCTCTCCATGACGACTGACGCTCCCCCCGCCACGGCGGAGGCGTGGGCGTGACCCGGCCCGACGTCTGCGCGGTCGTGCTCTCGGCCGGCGAGGGCACCCGGCTGCGCCCGCTCACCGCCACCCTGCCGAAGGCCCTCTGCCCGGTGGGCAACGTGCCGCTGCTCGACCGGGCCCTGACCCGGCTGGCGCGGCACGGGCTGGCCGGCCCGGAGGCGGTCGCGGTCAACGTGTGCTACCTGGCCGACCTGGTCGCCGACCACGTGGGCGACCGGGCGTACGTGTCCCGCGAGCCCGGCCCGCCGGCGCTGGGCACCTCCGGGGCGCTGTACCAGCTGAAGGACTGGACCGCCGGCCGAGGCGTGCTCGCGGTCAACGCCGACGGCTACCTGGCCCCGGCCGATCCGGGGAGCCTCGACCTGGCGCCGCTGCTCGACGGCTGGGACGGGCGGACCGTCCGGGTGCTGGCGGTGCCGGCCGGCGACCGCCCGGTCGAGTTCTCGGCCCCGGACGGCTCGGGGTACCGCTTCGCCGGGGCGTCCCTGCTGCCGGCCGACCTGGTGGCGGCACTCCCGCCCGGCCGCAGCGACCTCGTGCTGACCGTGTGGCGTCCGGCCGAGCGGGCCGGGCGGCTGGAGATCTGCCCGTACGCCGGGTGGTACACGGACTGCGGTACGCCGACCGACTACCTGGCGGCGAACCTGCACGCGGCTGCCGGGGGTTCCCTGGTCGCCCCGGACGCGACCGTGACCGGAACCGTGGTCTCCTCCGTGGTCGGCTCGGGAGCCGTGGTGGCCGGCTCGATCACCCGTTGCGTCGTCCTGCCCGGTGCCCGCGTCGGCCCCCACGAGACCCTGGTCGACGCCGTCCGCCTCGGCGACGCGATCACCTGCGCCTGCTGACCGGGGCCGAGCTCGTGTCAGGAAGGACGCCCTCTTGACGCCTAGTGCCCAGGAAGGACGCCCTCCTGACACCGGGGTGGCGGGCGCAAGGGCACCGGTAAGCAGTCGCGGATTGACTTCGAGCGCGCTCTAATTCCTAGCGTGAGCGACGTGGAGCCGCAGTACACGATCGAAGAGGCGGCGCAGCGGACCGGAGTCACGGCCCACACGCTGCGCTACTACGAGCGGATCGGCCTGCTCGATCCGGTGGGGCGGGCGCCGAGCGGCCATCGGCGGTACACCGAGGCGGACATCGGCCTGATCGAATTCCTCACCTGCCTGCGCCAGACCGGCATGCCGATCCGGGCCATGCGTCACTTCGTGGAGCTGATGCGGGCCGGCGACCACACGATCCCGGACCGCATCGAGGCCCTCGTCGCCCACCGGGAGTCGCTGACGGAGCAGCTCGCCCTTCTGCGCCGGCACTTCGAGGTCCTCACCCACAAGATCGAGTACTACCGCGCGCTCCTCGGCGAACACCCCGACGAGCTCGTGAGGAGCTGACATTGAAGACCATCCAACTCGGATCGACCGACGTGCAGGTGAGCCAGCTCGCCCTGGGCTGCATGATCATGGGCACGGTCACGCCCGAGGCCGAGGCGGTGGCAATGCTCGACCGCTATGTCGAGGCCGGCGGCAACTTCCTCGACACCGCCGACTGCTACTCCTGGTGGAACGACGAGGGATCGCTCGGCGGGCACAGCGAGGAGCTTCTCGGACGGTGGCTGCGTCGCCGGGGTCGGCGGGACGACATCATCATCGCGACCAAGGGCAGCGCGACCGTGCCCAACCAGGAGGGCATCTGGGTCGACGGCGTACCCAACTGGGATCTGGCCCGCACGCGGTTCGCCGGTGCCGGGGCCGAGACCCTGCACCAGGCGATCGACGGCAGCCTGAAGCGGCTCGGCGTCGACTACGTGGACCTGTACTACGTGCACGTCGACGACCTGAACACGCCGCTGGAGGAGACCCTGCAGGCCCTGGCCGACATCGTGGCCGCCGGCAAGGCCCGCTACATCGGGTGGTCCAACGTGACCACGGACCGGCTGCGGCGCATCCGCGAGCTGTGCGCCGAGAACGGCTGGCCGCTGCCGGTGGCGATCCAGCAGCAGCACACGTACCTGCGTCCGCGGCCCGATACGACCAACCGGTCCGTCGTCACCGACGAGCAGCTGGAGTACCTGCGCTCGCATCCGGACCAGACGCTGATCGCGTACTCGCCGATCCTCAAGGGGATCTACGACTCGGCGGAGAAGCGGGCCGGACACTGGATGATGGCGGAGTACGAGGGCCCGGCGGCCGAGGCTCGGCTGGCGGTTCTCGACGCGGTCGCGGCCGAGGTCGGGGCCACGCCCAACCAGGTCGTGCTGGCCTGGCTCCTGCGGTCGTCCTCGCCCGCGGTCGTGCCGATCATCGGCCCGCGTACGCTCGACCAGTTCGACAACTCGATGGCCGCGCTGGATGTGACCCTGACCGACGAGCAGGTTGCCCGCCTCGACGCGGCCTGATCCGGACGCGTCGCCGGGCTCAGCGCAGGAAGGACGCCTTCCTAGGCAAAAATGCGCAGGAAGGCGTCCTTCCTGACACCAGCACCGGCGTGTCAGCCAGGGAGGAGGACCGCATGATCACGGCGATCGTGCACATCGACTGCGCCACCGACTCGATTCCCGAGGTGGCCGAGCGACTGGCGAACCTCGACGGGGTGAGCGAGGTCTACTCGGTCGCGGGCCACGTCGACCTCATCGCAATCGTGCGGGTGCGCGAGTTCGACGACATCGCCAAGGTGATCGCGGGCGGGATCTCCAAGACCGAGGGTGTGGTGAACACGGAGACGTTCATCGCGTTCCGCGCCTACTCCCGGCACGACCTCGACGCCGCCTTCTCCATCGGGTTCCCGGCCGCCGACTGACCCTACGGTTCCCGGCCGCCGACTGACCGTAGGGGTGGCGCAATATTACTGGCCAGTAGGTACGCTGGCGGGCGTGAGCGAACCGCCCAGATCCGTACCCGCACACTCGGTTCACCCGGACGGCGCATCGACCGGCGCCGTGCCCGTCGGCCACGCACCGGCGGCTGACGCACCGACGGGTTCCCTCCCCTACACCCGCGAGTACCTCGACCTGCCGGTCCCGCCCAACGCCCGCGGCGAGTCCTACCGCCTCGCGCTGCACGTCTACCCCGACCCCGGCGGGGACGCCCCAGTCGTGATCATCTTCCCGGCGATGGGCACGCCGGCCCGGTTCTACCGGCCGTTCGCCCAGCGGCTGGGGGCCGACGGCATCGCCGTGGTCGTCGTGGATTTGCGCGGTACCGGCGAGAGCCGGCCCACGGCGTCACGGGCCGACCGGTACGGCTACCTGGACCTGGCCGGCGACGTCGGCACGGTGCTCGAGGCGCTCAAGCCCCGCTTGGACGGACGTCGGTACTACCTGCTCGGGCACTCGCTCGGCGGCCAGGTGAGCACGGTGCACCTCGCTCGTACGGCCGCCGCCGGCGGAAGCGCTCGCACAGCCGCCGCCGGCGGAAGCGCTCGCACAGCCGCCGCCGGCGGAAGCGCTCGCACAGCCGCCGCCGGCGGAAGTGCCCACACCGCTGCGAGCAGCGGCAGCGCCCCGGGGGACGGCGGACCGGCCGGCCTCATCCTCGTCGCGGTCGGCCTCCCCTACTACCGGTCGTACCCGCGCGGACGGCGCCTGGGCGTACTGGCGTTCTCGCAATCGATCGTGGGGATCAGCGCGCTGTGCGGGGTCTGGCCGGGCTGGGCCTTCGGGGGCAAGCAGTCGCGCCAGGTGATTCTCGACTGGGGCTACACGGCCCGGCACGGGCGCTTCCCCGACCATGTGGCGACCAGGGCCGACCTGGCGTTGGTCCGCACCCCGGTGCTCGCGATCAGCGTGGGCCGCGACTTCTACACGCCGCACGAGGTCCTGGACCTCCTCTGCGCGCAGCTCCCGGCGGCCCCGCTCACCCGGGTGCGGCTGGACGACCCGCTGGACCACTTCTCGTGGGTCCGTCAACCCGACGCCGTCGCCGAGCACGTGAGCTCGTACGTCCGGGGTACGCCATAGGTCGGCGGCCGCCGGCCACCGTACGCCATCCGACCGGTGCGACCGGCTGACGACCCGCGTATCGAGGCCGGCCCGATCCGGCGTCGGCCTTGGGCGGACGAGCATCGTGTCCGGACTGTCATCGCGTCGCAACCTGGCCGCGCCACCCTGGGCTGGCAGACTGCGACCATGACCGTGTGGCCGTCGTCGCCCGACCAGCCGGACACGTCGCTCACCGCGCAGGATCTCAACGACCTCCGCGACTTCATCCGCGTCCAGGTGGCCGCCGGGTACGCCCCGATCCCCGTCATCGTGGAGGAGGCCGTCGACGCGTTCAGCGACTCGCTCCCGGTCGCGGCCGTACGCGAGGCGGCCCGGTCGCTCGCGGACGCGGCCCTGGCCGAGCACCTCGCCGACCAGGCGACGTGGCCGGCCACGACCGACTGTGACCGGCTCGACGCCGCCTTCGCCGCGCTGGAGGCCTCCGGAATCGTCGCCCGCCAGCACTTCGCGTGCTGCGGCGCCTGCGGAGCCACGCAGATCGTCGACGAGATGGAACGGGCGGCCAAGGACGGCCGCGTCGTCCGGGGATACACGTTCTTCCACATCCAGGACACCGAGCACGCGGTGGACGGGGAAGGGCTCTTCCTGAGCTACGGCGCGCGGGACGGCGGCAAGGAGGCCGCGGTCGGGATCGGGCACGAGGTGGTCGCCGCCCTCCTGCGGCAGGGCCTGCAGCCCACCTGGAACGGACGCCACAGCCACCGCATCGGCCTGCCCATCGTCTGGCAGCGCCGCCGCTGAGTGTGCCGCCGCGCCACGACGATCCGGGATCTTGGAATCTTGTACCCCCTATAGGGGGTCCAGGCCTCCAAGATCTCCATGTGGGCGCGGACGAGGCGGGACCACCGACCCCGACGCGAACGGACCTGAGCAGGGGCGAACAACCTGCAAACACAGGCGGGCCGCCACGCGTGGTGGCGGCCCGCTGAGTCGCTGCCGGCTCACACCTAAAGGTCGGCGGAGGCCGGCTCACGCCTCACTGCTTCGGCGGCGCTTCCTCCAGCTCCCGCGGAGCGTCCGCCGGCGAGACCGGGGTGACGGCCGGCGGCGGCGCGGGCTTCTCGATCGGGAAGAAGAAGCCCCGAATCGCCGGGCCGAGCGCCCCGAGCTTGTTCATCTTCTTGGGCACCGGAGTGCCGGTGTACTCCAGCGGCTTGTCCGACAGCGGCTGGTGCACCTCGACGAACCGCCCGTCGGGCAGGCGCTTGATGATGCCGGTCTCCACGCCGTGGGCCAGCACCTCCCGGTCGTGCTGCTGCAGGCCGAGGCAGATGCGGTACGTCACCCAGTACGCGATCGGCGGCACGATGAGCAGGCCCACCCGGCCAGCCCACGTCATCGCGTTGAGGCTGATGTCGAACTTCTCCGCCACGATGTCGTTGCCACCGGAGATGGTCAGCACCAGCCAGAACGAGATGGCCATCATGCCCAGGCCGGTGCGGGCGGGCACGTCGCGCGGCCGCTGCAGCAGGTGGTGCGCCTCGTAGTCCTTGTAGATCCGGCGGTCGATGGCCGGGTAGAAGATCGCCAGCATCGTGAGGACGCCGGGCAGCACCACGGTCGGCCAGAACAGCGCCGGGATCGTGTACGGGCCGATGGTCAGGTCCCAGTCGGGCATGAGCCGGGTCGACCCGTCCAGGAACATGACGTACCAGTCCGGCTGGCTGGCCGCCGAGACCACCTCGCCCTTGTACGGCCCGAACAGCCACATCGGGTTGATCTGCACCAGACCACCCATGAGCACGACCAGGCCGAAGATCAGCAGGAAGAAGCCCGTCGTCTTGACCGCGAACCCGGGCACCATGCGCACGCCGACCACGTTGTGCTCGGTCGCCTTCGGCCCGGGCCACTGGGTGTGCTTCTGCTTGACCATGAGGGCCAGGTGCAGGGTGATCAGGCCGAGGATCAGCAGCGGCAGCAGGAAGACGTGGACGATGTACAGCCGCGGCAGGATCTCCGTGCCCGGGAATTCGCCGCCGAACAGCGACGTGTACACCCACGTGCCGACCACCGGGATGGAGAGGATGATCGCGGTGGCGATACGCAGGCCGGTGCCGGAGAGCGCGTCGTCGGGCAGCGAGTACCCGGCGAAGCCCTCGAGGAAGCCGAGCCAGAACAGCAGCACGCCCACGACCCAGTTCATCTCCCGCGGCTTGCGGAACGCGCCGGTGAAGAAGACCCGGAACATGTGGACGAGGATCGACGCCATGAACAGCAGCGCCGCCCAGTGGTGCATCTGCCGCATGATCAGGCCGCCGCGCACGTCGAACGAGAGGTTCAGCGACGTGGCGTAGGCCTGGCTCATCATCTCGCCGCGCAGGGGCGTGTACGAACCGTCGTAGACCACCTCGGTCATCGACGGATCGAAGAACAGCGCCAGGAAGGTCCCGGTCAGCAGCAGGATGATGAACGAGTAGAGCGCGATCTCGCCGAGCAGGAAGGACCAGTGGTTAGGAAAGACCTTGTTGAGCGTCCGCCGCAGGACCGTGGCGGCGCCCAACCGCTCGTCGAGCCCCAGCCCGACCTGAGCCGGCACCCGGGCGAACTCGAACCGCCTCTTCCGCGGGCTCATGACGTCGCCTCCTGCTCACTAATCTCGACCGGACGCTCCCAGTAGGTCGGGCCGATCGGCTCCAGGAAGTCGGACCGGGCCACGAAGAAGCCGTCCTCGACGTCCAAGGGCAGCATCGGCAGCTTCCGGTGGGCCGGGCCGAAGACCGGCTTGGCCTGCTCGGTGATGAGGAACTGAGACTGGTGGCACGGGCAGAGCAGCCGGTTGGTCTGCTGCTCGTAGAGGCTCGCCGGGCAGCCAGCGTGGGTGCAGATCTTCGAGTAGGCCACGAAGTTCTGCCACATGCCGTCCACCACGGGCCGCGCCACCTTCTGGCCCGCCTCCAGCTTCGCCTGGGACTCGGCGATGCTGGCCCGCAGCCGGTCGGCGTCCTCCTGACGCAGGTGGATGAGCAGCACCGGCGAGTCGGCCCACTTGTTGGTGGCCCCACCGGGGATGCCCGGGAAGACCGTCATCTGCCCGCCGGGGCTGACCTCCTCGGGACGGATGGGCGTGCCGTCGTCCCGGGTCAGCCGCACCCGCCGGCCGCCGTTGTTCTCGGGGTGCCAGCCGGTCTTCAGCAGCGGGTGGCCTTCGTTGGGGTTCTTGATGAGCGCGCCGACCAGCGGCGCCACGGCGGCCACGCCGAGCCCGGCCGCCGGCAGCGCCAGCGCCGCCTTGAGGATCGGCCGCCGCCGGATGCCCGTCTCGTCGACGATGTTCATGATCGCCGCGCCGGTGAGCCGCTGCTCTTCGTACGGCGACGCGCCCTCGTGGCGGTCCTGGATCACCACCTCATGAGGCAGCAACTTCTTCGCCCACGCGATCACGCCGAAGCCCAGCAGCACGAGCGAGCCGCCGAGCGTGGCCGCGAGGATCGGCGTGTAGTACTTGGCCGCGTTGGCCCCGACCTCGTACTTCCACGGCCACCAGATGTAGGCCACCACGAAGCCGATCGCGAGCAGCCCCGCCAGGACGAAGAGCAGGGCGATGGACCGCTCGATGCGCTTCTCCACCTTGGACTTGCGCCCAGGTGGGAAGGCCGGCTCGTAGTAGGCGATCTCCATGCCGTCGCGCCGCAGGCCCTCCCGGACCAGATCGAAGCGCGTGTTGCGTGGGTCGTCGACGTCGAAGTTCGGATCGGCGACAGGCCCGTGCTGTTCGGAGCTCACTGTTGCTTCCCCACAATCCAGAGCGTGGCGAGCACAAGCGCCACCATTCCGATCAGGAAGATCGCCACACCCTCCGCGGCGGGACCGAGCCGGCCGATGCCCCAGCCACCGGGGTCAGGGTCGGTCTGCAGCGTGTAGATGTAGGCGGCGATGTCGCGCTTCTCCTGCGGCGAAAGCTGGTTGTTGCCGAAGACCGGCATGTTCTGCGGCCCGGTCAACATCGCGGCCCACACGTCGCGGGGGGTCGAATCCATGAGCGACGGCGCGAACTTGCCCGACGACAGCGCGCCACCGCCCGCGCCGAAGGCGTGGCAGGACGAGCAGTTCACCCGGAAGAGGCGACCGCCGTTGGCGATGTCACCGCCGGCCACGATCTCCTCGTCGGTCATGTCCGGCAGTTCCGGCCCACCGCCCAGCGACTGGATGTAGGCGCCGATGGCCTGGGCCTGCTCCCGGGTGTACCGCGGAGGCTTGCGCTCCACCTGGGCGTCCTGGCGGGCCGCCGGCATCCGGCCAGTGGCGACCTGGAACTCGACCGCCGCCGAACCGATGCCGATCAGGCTCGGACCGCGCCCCTCGACACCCTGACCGTTGCGGCCATGGCAGGTGATGCAGCTGGCGTCGTAAATGGCCTTGCCCTCGGCGATCTGGTCGGCCGAGGGCTCGCTGGCGACGTTCGCCTGCACACCCGGAGCAACCGCCGCGTACACCCCGCCGACCAGCAGCAGGGCGACAACCATCCGTGCCGCGTTGCCGACCCGACGGCGCCAGCGGCTGCGCGGCGCGGTGGCACGCGACGAGCCGGCGGGCACCCGGGCGCTCCCGAGGCGACGCAGCGTCCGCCGCATCCGCCCAAGTCCGAAAGTCATGGCCTCACCTTGGTCGTCCTGATGTCGTTGCTATAGGCACGGCTGATCGGGTCAGTGCATGAGGTAGATCATGGCGAACAGCGCGATCCAGACGAGATCGACGAAGTGCCAGTAGTACGAGACCACGATCGCCGCGGTCGCCTGGGCAGGCGTGAACCGACTCAGCGTCGTACGGATCATGTAGAGGATGAAGGCGATCAGACCGCCGGTCACGTGCAGGCCGTGGAACCCGGTGGTCAGGTAGAACATCGAGCCGTAGCCGTCAGCGTTGATCTTGATGCCCTCGCTGACCAGCACCCGGTACTCGTTGAGCTGACCGAGCACGAAGATCAGGCCCATGATGAACGTGATCGTGAACCAGCGGCGCACCCCCTGCGCGTCGCCCCGCTCGGCCCGGAACACGCCGATCTGGCAGGTCACCGACGACAGCACGAGGATCGTGGTGAACGTCAGCGCGTAGGGCAGGTTCAGGTGCGGCGTGTGCTCCGCCCACAGCTCCTGTCCAACCGGGGTGGCGCGGATCGAGAAGAACATGGCGAAGAGCCCAGCGAAGAACATCAGCTCGCTGGACAGCCAGACGATCGTCCCGACGCTGACCATGTTGGGACGGGTCAGCGAGTGGATCTGATTCTTGGGAAGCGCTTGAGCCGCGGTCACGCGGTCATTATTCCCCTTGATCGCGGCGGCTCGTGCCGGGGGTCCCGACGTGGTGACAGATCCAGCCGTCCGGGCACCCGGCCGGCCACCGAACGCCGCCGGAAACCCGCCCGAAACCGGCCCGCCCACCGCCCCACCGTCCTTTGACGACGGAACTTGGGCGCCCCGGCCGGCCCCGTCGCTACGGTGCGCCATTCTCGCAACCGCGTACGGTCACCGCCAACGGGTACCGAACCGGCCACCGCCGCCGCCCGGCCCGCGGCAAACGGCACAGAACCCGGCCGCCGGCCGGTGAACTTCCTCACCGACCCGGGTGACCAAAGACCCTTGCGGGCACCCACCCGGTGCGACAACCCACCCGCCGCCGACGGCCCAGGGCCGCCGCACCGGCCCGATTCACCGCGCCGTCACCGGTTCCCCGTACCGCCTGCACCGCGCCGTCACAGGCACCGGCCGCCCTCATCGGCGCGCCGAACGCCTCGGTAGCATCGGCTGCGGGTCCTGGACCAGCAGGAGAACGGTGGTTGATGATGTCTGACCTCGCGCCGACCCGGCCGGGTACGCCGGCGATCGCATCAGCGGGCCGTTCCGGCTCGCGGCCGGAGCACACCGCAGTGGTCCTGCTCTACAGCCACGACCCCGAGGTGCGCCACACGATGCGGCTGGCGATCGGCACCCGGCCCGCCCCCGACCTGCACGTGCGGTTCGTCGAGGCGGGCACCCACGACGAGGTGATCCGGCTCGTCGACTCGTCCGACTTCGACCTGCTGGTGCTCGACGGGGAGGCGAACCCCTCCGGTGGGCTCGGCATCGCCCGCCAGCTCAAGGACGAGATCCCCGACTGCCCGCCGACGTGCGTGGTCATCGCCCGGGCCGCCGACCGGTGGCTGGCCGCCTACGCCCGCGTGGACGCCACGCTCACCCACCCCCTGGACCCGATGACCACGGGCCAGACCGTGGCCGCGCTGCTGCGCAGCCGGGCAGCCGGCGTGCCGTCGTTGCGGTAACCTCCCCACTGCGCCTACGAGGTCACCTCCGCGTCGGTCGCCCGACCGCCCGAGGCGGCCTCCGGGCCCGCGCGACGACGCGCACCGCCCTGAGCGCCCGGAGCTGTGGCGTGGGGTCGGGGCAGCGCCTCACACCGCACCGCCCGTGGGCCCACGCTCCTGCTCGGGAGATCACCTCGGGGCACGCCAGTGGACCGCCCATCGACGAAGGGGCGCACCGTGACGCAGGGCAGCTCATCGGCCCGCTCGGGCCAGCAGACCTGGCCATCGCTGCTCGTCGCACTGCTGCGTGGCGAGGAACTGTCCACCGAGGACACCGCTTGGGCGATGTCCGAGATCGTCTCCGGCGCCGCCACCCCCGTGCAGATCGCCTCGTTCGCGGTGGCGATGCGGGCCAAGGGCGAAACGCCGGGGGAGATCGCCGGGTTCGTCCAGGCCATGCTCGACGCGGCGGTACCCGTCGACCTGGGAACCGCGCTCGGGCCTGAGCTGGCCCGGGACGCGGTCGACGTGGTCGGCACCGGCGGTGACCGGGCCCACACGGTGAACATTTCCACGATGGCCGCCATCGTGGTGGCCGCCAGCGGGGTCCGGGTCGTCAAGCACGGCAACCGGGCCGCCTCGTCGCTGTGCGGCACGGCCGACCTGCTCGAGCACCTGGGCATTCCGCTCGACCTGACGGCGGATCAGGTGGCAACGTGCGTGGCCCGAGCCGGCATCGGGTTCTGCTTCGCCCCGATGTTCCACAGCGGCCTGCGGCACGCCGCGGTCGCCCGCAAGGAGATGGGCGTACCCACGTTCTTCAACTTCCTCGGCCCGCTCACCAACCCGGCCCGGCCCCGGGCGGGCGCGATCGGCTGCGCCGACGCCAGGATGGCCAGCATCATGGCCGAGGTCTTCGCCCGCCGGGGTGACTCGGCGCTGGTGCTGCACGGCGAGGACGGCCTCGACGAGTTCACCATCACGGCGCCGACCCGCGTCTGGGCGGTCGCCAACGGCACCGTCCGCTCCCTGACCATCGACGTCCTCGACCTCGGCCTGGCCCGGGGCAAGCCCGAGGACCTGCGGGGCGGCGACGCCTCGGTGAACGCCGACGTGGCCCGGCGGGTCCTTGGCGGTGAGCCGGGGCCGGTGCGGGACGCGGTGCTGGCCAACGCCGCGGCCGGGCTTGTGGCCTACGACGGCGCCGGAGCCGAGGATCTGGTCGGGGCGCTGCGGGGCGCGGTCGAGCGAGCGGCCGAAGCCATCGATTCGGGCGCGGCCCTGCGCACGCTCGACACCTGGATCAGCACGGCCCAGTCCCTGCGCGGGGCCTGATCCTCCGGCCTGGGTCTGGGCGCCTGAGTCCGGGGGGCCATGATCCTCCGGGCCTGAGTCGGTGGGCGGGTCGGGTGGTGCCCGACGGCTCGACGGCGTAGCGTGCCCGGATGCCCATATCGACGCAGGAACAAACTTCGGCATCGGTCGCCGTGCGACCACCCCTCGCCGGGTGGCCGGTCGGTGCCGCCCTCGCCGCGGCCGCGGTCGCGCTCGGGGCCACCGCCAGCCGGTACGGCTACCACCGGGATGAGCTCTACTTCCGCATGCTGGAGCCCGCCTGGGGGTACGTCGACCAGCCCCCGCTGACGCCGCTGCTGGCCCGGACCGCCATCGCTCTCTTCGGCGACACCGTCTGGGCGCTGCGGCTGCCGGCCATCGCCTGTCTGCTCGGCGCGGTGCTGCTCGCCGTGCTCATCACCCGCGAGCTCGGCGGCGGTCGAGGCGCGCAGACGTTGTGTGCGTGGGGCCTCGCCTTCTCTGCCCTGCCGCTGACCTTCGGCCACACGCTGCTGACCGCCAGCGTGGACCTGGTGGTCTGGACCGCGGTCCTTCTGTTCGCCGCGCGAGCCCTGCTGCGCGACGAGCCCCGGTGGTGGCTCGCGGCCGGGACCGTGGTCGGGCTCGGCCTCGCCAACAAGCACCTGATCGTGCTGCTGCTCATCGGGCTGGCCGTGGGCCTGCTCGCCGTCGGCCCGCGCCGCGTGTTCCGGTCGCCGTGGCTGTGGGCCGGCGTGGGCGTGGCCGTGGTCGTCGCCCTGCCTAACCTCATCTACCAGGCGACCCACGACTGGCCCCAGTTCACGATGGCCCAGGCGCTGTCCCGGCGGGGCGGCTACGAGGCCCGGACCTTCCTGCTACCGCTGCAGGTCATCCTGCTCGGGGTCTTCCTCGTCCCGATCTGGGTGGCCGGGTTCCTGAGCCTGCTGCAGCGGCCGGAGTGGCGCCGCGTCCGTGCGTTCGCGGTCGCCTACCCGGTGGTGCTGGTCATCACGCTGATCACCGCCGGGCAGTTCTACTACCCGCTGGGTCTCGTCGCGCTGCTCTTCGCCGCCGGATGTGTCCCGGCGATCGAGTGGATGGGCCAGCGGCCGGCCACCCGCCGGGCGCTACTGGTCGCCGCGGTGGCGGTCAACGCCGCCCTGTCGGCGGTCGTGGCCCTCCCGCTGGTGCCGCTGCGGTCGCTCGGCGACACCCCGATCCCGTACCTCAACCAGGTCACCCGCGACACCGTGGGCTGGCCGGAGTACGTCCACACGGTCGCCGAGGTGTACACCGCCCTCCCGCCCGAGGACCAGGCCCGCACCGTGTTGTTCACGAGCAACTACGGCGAGGCCGGGGCGCTGCACCGGTACGGACCCGCGTACGGGCTGCCGGCCGTCTACAGCGGACACAACGAGCTGTGGTTCGCCGGTCCGCCACCGGAGTCGGCCACCGTGGTCGTGGCGCTGACGCGGGGCATCGGCTGGTTCGAGCGCCACTTCGCCGAGTGCGAGCCGCGAGCCGCCCTGGACAACGGGGTGGGCGTCCCCAACGAGGAGCAGGAGACCACGGTCCTGGTCTGCCGTGACCCGGTGGGCGGCTGGTCGGCCGTCTGGCCGCGGCTGCAGCACTACGACTGAGCACGACGACTGGGCGCGACGGACGACTGAGCTCGACAACGGCCTGGGCGCGACTTCGTCCGTCGGAGCGCTACGACCACCGAGCTGCGCAAACGACGACGGCCGGGCCGCCAGCGGGCGGACCCGGCCGTTTCGGTCGTCGGTGGCCTTCGGCCGTCTCGTGGTCAGTGGGCCTTCCGGGCTCCGGTGTAGTACTCGAAGAGCAGACCGGCCGAGGTCAGGATGACGGCCACGCCGCCGGCCGCGAGCAGCCACAGCTGCATGTAGACCAGCCCGAGCCCGGCCACGAGCGCCGACAGGGCGATCCCGAACGGCCAGTAGCTGCCCGGGCTGAAGAAGCCGATCTCGCCGGCGCCCTCCGAGATCTCGGCGTCGTCGCGGTCCTCGGGGCGCGGGTCGATCCGCCGGGCGACGAACCAGAAGTAGCCGCCGCACATCAGCGTGAGCGTGCCCGCGAGCAGCAGCGCGAGCGTGCCGGCCCACTCGACGGTATCGGTCGGCGAGACGTACCAGGTCCACCAGCCGTACACGACCGTGGCCAGGTACAGGAACCCGGTGACCAGCAGGAAGATCTTGTACTCGGTACGCATGGCAGGTCCTCGGCTGGCAGGTCTAGGCGGCCTTACGGTCGGTCTCGAACGGGAAGGTGGTCACGGCGAACGGGTCCTCGCCGATGGCCCGCAGCGCGTCCGGGGTGCTCGCCCCGGCCTCCTTGGCCTCCAGCCACTGCTGGAACTTCTCGGGGCTGACCGCTCGGACCTCGAAGTTCATGCCGTAGTGGTAGGTGCCGCAGAGCTCGGCGCACCGCCCCACGTACGCGCCCTCGCTGAGGATCGTCGTCTCGAACTTGTTGTCGAGGTTGCCCGGGAAGACGTCCCGCTTGAACAGCAGGTCGGGCACCCAGAACGAGTGGATGACATCCACCGACTGCACGTCGAACTGAATGCGCGTGTTGGTCGGGACGACCAGGACCGGGATGTAGTCGCTGTCGCCGGTGGTGGCGACGGGCTGGCCGTCGGGGCCCTGGGTGCCGGGGTAGGAGAACGTCCAGTTCCACTTCGACGCCTGGACCGCCACCGTCATGTCGGCGCTGCCCACCCGCGTGACGTCGGTCTGCACCACCGCCGTGTAGTAGAAGAGCACCGACACGACCAGGAACGGCGCGATCGTGTAGACGATCTCGATGGGCAGGTTGTACCGCGTCTGCGGCGGCAGCTCCTCGCCGCGCTTGCGGTACCGGATGATGCACCAGAAGATCAGGCCCCACACGAAGAAGCCGACCGCGAGCGCGGCGATCGTCGAGCCGATCCACAGGTCGAACATCTTGTGGGCCTCGGGGGTGACACCCCGTGGCCACCCGAAGTTGAAGACGTCGTCGACCGAGCATCCGGCGAGCAGCCCGAGGGTGAGCAGTCCGCCCGCCAGGCTGGTGACGATTCGGCGAGCCGAGCGTGAACCCCTAACGACCACCTGTGGCTGCCTCCTGACCTCGATGTTTCCGGCTACCTCGTCGTTTCGGCCCACCACCACCGCCGTCACTGACCGCACGGTGATGTTCCGGCCAGCGACTTTTCGACGATCAACGGCAGACTACTCGCCGCCGCCGACGCGTGGACGATGGGGTGGGCCGACTCACCGCTCGCGGGGCCGGCAATCATGGCTGTGTGACCGCCGGACGCCGGGCCACGATCCGAATCCTCCCGATTGGTGGCCCCGATCGGCGGGCCCCACACCCCGATTGGCGAATTAGATCACTCCGCTGGGCGCGCCCACGCCGGGACCCGAGACCGCCCTCGGCCGCCCGATCACCGCGGTGTCGCTGCCGATCGCCACGGTTGGGCGCCCGATCGCCACGGTTACGGTGGTCGGGTGGTCACCGTGAACGACGAGCCCGTACGGCCCGCAGACGTACGGCCCCCGGACGGCGACCGTGACGACCAGCCGCGGCCGGTGTACTTCGATGCCGCGAGCGCCGCGCCCCTGCACCCGGCGGCCCGCCAGGCGCTGCTGGCCGCCCTCGACGACGGCTGGGCCGACCCGGACAAGCTCTACGGGGTGGCGCGGAGGTCCCGCCAGCTGCTGGAGGCGGCCCGGGCCGCGGTCGCCGAGGCGGTCGGCGGCCGCCCCGAGGAGGTGACGTTCACCCCCGGCGGCGCCGACGCGAACCGGCGCGGCCTGCTCGGCCTGCTGCGCGGCCGGCGGCGGTTCGGCGACACCCTGGTGCACTCGGCGGTCGAGCACTCCTCGGTGCTGCACACGGCCGCGGCCCACGTGGCGGCCGGCGGCCGGGCCGTGTCGGTGCCGGTGGACCGGCTCGGCCGGCTCGACCTGGCCGCGTTCCGGGACGCCGTCACGGCCGATGGGGTCGCCGCAGCCGCCGTGATGAGCGCCAACCACGAGGTCGGCACGGTGCAGCCGCTGGACGAGGTGGCCGCGCTGTGTGCCGAGGCCGGGGTACCGCTGCTCGTGGACGCGGCCCAGTCGCTGGGGCGGGTTCCCGTGCCGGCCGGCTGGTCGGTGCTGACGGCGAGCGCGCGCAAGTGGGGCGGGCCGGCCGGGGTGGGCGTGCTCGTGGTGCGCTCGGGCGTCCGCTTCGACCCGGGCGAGGCCGGCCCCGTGCCGCCCGTGCCCGTGCCGCTCGCCGTGGCGGCGGCCGCCGCCCTGCGGGCGTCGATGGCGTCGGCCGCGGCGGAGGCGGCCCGGCTGTTCCCGCTCGTGGAGCGGATCCGGACCACGGTCGCCGCCACCGTGCCGGACGTCGAGGTGGTGGGCGACCCGGTGCACCGGCTGCCGAACCTGGTCACGTTCTCGTGCCTGTACGTCGACGGCGAGGCCCTGCTGCACGCGCTGGACCGGCGCGGCTTCGCGGTCTCCTCCGGCTCGTCGTGCACGTCGTCCACACTGGACCCCAGTCACGTCCTGGTGGCGATGGGCGTGCTGTCGCACGGGAACGTCCGGGTGTCGCTGCACCGGGAGACGACCGAGTCCGATGTGGACAGGTTCCTGGCCGAGCTGCCCGGAATCGTGGCCGAGCTGCGAGCCCAGGCCGGGGTGACGGACCTGTGAGCCCTCGCCGTCCGCGCCCGACTGAGGTGGTCGCCGCGTCCGACGACATCGGCCGCGGTCGGCGCGCAGCTTGGCGCATCGGCGTACGGTCCACGGCGGCTTGGCCGGCCGGACAGCGGGAGGGGGCGTGATGACCACAGTGGACGCTGACGAGCCCGGGGCGGAGGTCGAGGTCCTGGACTGCCGCGGAATGCGGTGTCCGTTGCCGGTCATCACCCTGGCCCGGCGCCTCCCCCAGGTCCCGGTCGGCACCGTGGTCCGCGTGCTGGCCGACGACCCGGCCGCCGCCGTCGACATCCCCGCCTGGTGCCGCCTCCGGGACCAGGAGTATCTCGGCACCTCCGACGGCCCCGCCTACGACGTCCGCCGCCGTCACTGACCCACCGGCGTCAGCGACTCACCGGCGTCAGCGAACGGGCGATCGTCACGCCGCGGGCAGGTGCGGGGCGACGTCGGCGGCGCACTCGTCGCCGTACGAGTCCGCGAGCCGCTTGAGCATGACGTCGGACCGGATCTCGTACTCCTGGGCCCCGGCCGACTCGAGCACCAGCGCGGCCACCAGACACCCGACCTGGCAGGCGCGCTCGAGGGACAGTCCCCAGCCGCGGGCCGCGAAGAACCCGGCCCGGAAGCCGTCGCCCACGCCGGTGGGGTCGACCGGCCGTACGCCGCTGGCCGCGCGGACCTCGATGGGATCGATGTCGCGCCCGGTGACCCGCACCCCCTGCGCGCCCAGGGTGGTGATGCGCAGCCCGACCCGGTCGAGCACGGCGGCGTCGGAGAGCCCGGTCTTGGACTCGAGCAGCTCCTTCTCGTAGTCGTTGGTGATCAGGTACGCGGCGCCGTCGATGAGGCTCGCGATGTCCTCCCCGTCCATCCGGGCGAGCTGCTGCGACGGATCGGCCACGAAGGCGTACCCACGCTCCCGGCACTCCTGGGTGTGCCGCACCATCGCGGTCGGATCGTTGGGGCAGATCAGCACGAGGTCGAGCCCACCCAGCCGCTGGGCCACCGGACCGAGCTCGATCTCCCGCGCCTCGCTCATGGCGCCGGCGTAGAAGGTGGCGATCTGGTTCAGATCGTCGTCGGTGGTGCAGACGAACCGGGCGGTGTGGGCGATCTCACTGACGTGGACCGACTCACAGTCCACGTTGTGGCGCTCCAACCAGCTCCGGTAGTCGATGTCGAAGTCCGCGCCGACCGCCCCGACCAGGGCTGGACGCAGGCCGAGCAGCCCCATGCCGAACGCGATGTTGGCCGCGATGCCGCCGCGCCGAATGATCAGGTCGTCGGCCAGGAAGGACAGGGACACCTTGGACAGGTGCTCGGTCATGAACTGATCGGCAAACCGGCCCGGGAAGTGCATCAAGTGGTCAGTGGCGATGGATCCGGTGACGGCGATGCGCATGGGCGCGTACCTCGGCTCGGTCGTCGTGGCAGGGTCCGCCCGAGCAGGCCCCGCGGCAGGAGACGGCGCGAGGTCGGGTCGGGCCACCACGCCACCTCTGGGCCACCCGTTCGGCCGGGTGGCCCGGAGGCGTCGTTGGTTGCCGTCAGCGTAACCAGCGCCCGCCGGGGCGCGGGGGCCGCACCACGAGCGCCGGCCAGCGTTCTCCGGTCATCGGGCCCCGTCACAGTGCGCTCGTCACCGGCGCCCCGACCGGGTTCCGGTGGGGCTCGGCTCGCGGGCCCGGGTCACCGCCAGACCGTAGGCTGGCGGTCACGCGAAACGGTGAGCAATTCCCGGATCACGGCCAGGCCACGCCCCCGGTCCGGACCGGTCAGGAGCGGGCGCCGACCAGCGGAGACGGATCGATCAGTGGAACGAGTCGCCGCACGCGCAGGAGCCGGTGGCGTTGGGGTTGTCGATGGTGAACCCCTGGGCGTCGATGCGGTCGACGAAGTCGATCGTGGCGCCGTTGAGGTACGGCAGGCTCATCCGGTCGACGACCACCTCGACCCCACCGAACTCGGCGACGTGGTCGCCGTCCAGGCTGCGCTCGTCGAAGAAGAGCTGGTAGCGCAGGCCGGAGCAGCCACCCGGCTGCACCGCCACGCGGAGGCGGAGGTCGTCGCGGCCCTCCTGGTCCAACAGCGCCTTGGCCTTGGCTGCGGCGGCGTCGGTGAGGATGACGCCGGTCGCCTGCGTCGACTCGGTCTGCGGGCTCGTCACGGTGCTGCTCCCTTACCGATAGGTCGGTCACTCGCCGGCCCTAACACTAGGCCCCCGGCCGACATTCCCCCATGCTACGCGCGGTGGCCCCCGTCGCAGACCGACCGACTGTCCGAGCGAGGCCGCCCGGTCCCGGGCACCCCGGCCCGGCCGGCCTGTGTCAAAAAGGACGCCCTCCTGGGCAATAACCGTCAGGAGGGCGTCCTTCCTGGCACACAGGGGCCGCTGAGCGGATCAGGCGGCCAGGTCGAACCGGTCCAGGTTCATGACCTTGTTCCACGCCGCGACGAAGTCCTGGACGAACTTCTCCTTGGCGTCGTCGCTCGCGTAGACCTCGGCGATGGCCCGCAGCTCGGAGTTCGACCCGAAGATCAGGTCGACCCGGCTGGCGGTCCACTTGACCTCGCCGGTGGCCCGGTCCCGGCCCTCGAAGGTCTGCGCCTCCTCCGAGGTCGGCTTCCACTCGACGCCCATGTCGAGGAGGTTGGCGAAGAAGTCGTTCGTCAGCACCCCGGGCTTGTCGGTGAAGACGCCGAGCGAGGACTGCTGGTAGTTGGCCCCCAGCACCCGCAGACCGCCGACCAGGACGGTCATCTCGGGCGCGCTCAGGGTGAGCAGGTTGGCCCGGTCGACCAGGAGGTACTCGGCCGGCAGGTGGTTGCCCTTGCCGAGGTAGTTGCGGAACCCGTCCGCCTTCGGCTCGAGGTAGGAGAACGCCTCGACGTCGGTCTGCTCCTGCGACGCGTCCATGCGGCCCGGGGTGAACGGCACCTCGACCGTCACGCCGGCGTCGCGCGCGGCCTTCTCGATGGCCGCGCACCCGCCCAGGACGATCAGGTCGGCCAACGAGATCCGCTTGTTGCCGGTCTGGGCGGCGTTGAACTCCTGCTGGATGTTCTCCAGGGTCCGCAGCACCACGGCCAGCTTCTCGGGCTCGTTGACCTCCCAGCCGACCTGCGGCTCGAGCCGGATCCGGGCGCCGTTGGCCCCACCGCGGTAGTCGCTCGCGCGGAACGTCGAGGCGGACGCCCAGGCGGTGCTGACCAGCTGGGAGACCGACAGGCCCGAGCCCAGAATCTTCTCCTTGAGCGCGGCGATGTCCGCAGCGTCGACCAGCTCGTGGTCCACGGCCGGGATCGGGTCCTGCCAGACCTCCGGCTCGGCCGGCACCTCCGGACCGAGATGGCGGGTGATCGGACCCATGTCACGGTGGGTCAGCTTGTACCACGCCTTGGCGAAGGCCTGGGCGAACTCGTCCGGGTTCTCCAGGAAGCGCCGGGAGATCTTCTCGTAGACCGGGTCGAACCGCAGCGCCAGGTCGGTGGTGAGCATCCGCGGCTCGCGGCGCTTGGTCGGATCGTGCGCCTCCGGCACCATGTCGCTGCCGGCGCCGTTCTTGGGCCGCCACTGCCACGCCCCGGCCGGGCTCTTCATGAGCTCCCACTCGTACGCGAACAGGATGTGGAAGAACTCGTTGTCCCACCGGGTCGGGTGGTAGGTCCAGGTGACCTCCAGACCGCTGGTGATGGCGTCGGCGCCCTTACCGGTGCCGTAGGTGCTCTTCCAGCCCAGGCCCTGCTCCTCGATCGGGGCGGCCTCGGGCTCGGGACCGACATGGCTCGCCGGCCCGGCGCCGTGGGTCTTCCCGAAGGTGTGCCCACCGGCGATCAGCGCGACGGTCTCCTCGTCGTTCATCCCCATTCTGCCGAAGGTGTCCCGAATGTCGCGGGCGGCCGCCAGCGGGTCGGGGTTTCCGTTCGGACCCTCGGGGTTGACGTAGATCAGGCCCATCTGCACGGCGGCCAGCGGCTCCTCCAAGTGGCGGTCCCCGCTGTAGCGCTGGTCACCGAGCCAGGTGGTCTCCGGGCCCCAGTAGACGTCGTCGTCCGGCTCCCAGGCGTCGACCCGGCCGCCGCCGAAGCCGTACGTCTTGAAGCCCATCGACTCCAGTGCGACATTGCCGGCCAGGATCATCAGGTCGGCCCAGGAGAGCTTCCGGCCGTACTTCTTCTTCACCGGCCACAGCAGCCGGCGGGCCTTGTCCAGGTTGGCGTTGTCCGGCCAGCTGTTGGTCGGCGCGAAGCGCTGCTGCCCGGAGTTGGCGCCGCCCCGGCCGTCGTAGACCCGGTAGGTGCCGGCCGAGTGCCAGGCCATCCGGATGATCAGCGGCCCGTAGTGGCCGAAGTCAGCCGGCCACCAGTCCTGGGAGGTGGTCAGGACCTCGGCGATGTCGCGCTTCACCGCGGCCAGGTCGAGCGTGGCGAACTCGGCCCGGTAGTCGAAGTCCGCACCCATGGGGTTGGCCGCGGGCGGGTTCTTGTGGAGGATCTTGAGGTTCAGCCGGTTCGGCCACCACTGCTGGTTGCCGCTCCCCTGCGTCGGGTGCACGGCGCGCCCGTGGACCGGGCAACCGCCAGTGGCCGTGCTCGCGTCTGCGACGACAGCATCGTTGTTGTCGGACATGCGAATCCTTCCCGGGCTATGACCCATTCGTGCGGGATCAACTTCACCACCGAATCTGGAGAGAGTCAAGAAAAGGTGGGTCGTGTTACCCCGCGCGTCCCGGGCCCTGTCCGGAACAGGACGCTCCCGCCCCCCGGGTGTCAGGAAGGACTCCCTCCTAGGCACCAGGCGTCAGGAAGGACGCCCTCCCGACACGGGCTGTCAGGAAGGACTCCCTCCTAGGCATCAGGCGTCAAGAAGGACGCCCTCCTGACATCCACATCCGGGCGACCGCGGACGCCAACGAGGCCAGGCCGGTAGCTGGCTCGGCCAGGGCTCGGGCCACGTCCCCGCCCAGGTGGTCGACCAGACCGTACGCCTCCGTCACCCCGGCCGCCCGCGCCTCCTCGAGGTCGGCCCTGACGCGGCCGGCCAGCACCAGGCACGGGAGGCCCCGGGCCTGGGCGGCGGCGGCCACGCCCGCCACGACCTTGCCGCCCAGCGACTGGTCGTCGAACGAGCCCTCGCCCGTGATCACCAGGTCGCAGGCGTCCAGGGCGGCGTCGAGCCCGACCGCCTGCGCCACCACGGTGAAGCCCGAGACGAGCCGTCCGCCGCAGGCGAGGATCGCCGCACCGAGCCCGCCGGCCGCGCCGGAGCCCGGGTGCTCGGCGAGCCCGGGCGGACAGGTGGGCAGGTCGGCGAGCACGGTCGCCCACTGAGCCAGGGCCGCGTCGAGCACCGCGACCTGTGCCGGGGTCGCCCCCTTCTGCGGCCCGAACACGGCCGACGCCCCGCGCGGACCGGTGAGCGGCGCGGTCACGTCGCAGGCACCGACGAGCGTGGCCCCGCGGAGCCGGGGCGGCCCGGCCAACCCGGTACAGGCGAGAAGCGCCGCTCCGCCGTACGGGAGGACGTAGCCCGCCCGGTCGACGGGCGCGGCCCCGAGCGCAGCCAACAGGCCGGCGCCCCCGTCGTTGGTGGCCGAGTTGCCCAGGCCGAGCACGACCGTCCGGACCCCCAGCTCAACGGCGGTCGCCACCAGCACGCCCACGCCGTACGTCGTGGTCACCGTGGGGTCGCGCCGGCCGGCCTCGACCAGGTGCAGGCCGCACGCGCTCGCCGCCTCTACGTAAGCGGTGTCGTCGGCGAGCAGGATCGGCGCGTCAACCGGGTCGCCGAGGGGACCGACCGTCCGTACCGTGTGTCGCGCCGCCCGTGGGAGGCTGGGCTCGAGGGTGTCGAGGAAGCCGAGGCCGCCGTCGGCGAGCGGCCGCTCGATCACCTCGTCGGCGGGGGCCGCCTCGCGCCAGCCCGCCGCGATCGCCGCAGCGGCGGCCGGCGCCGAGAGTGTGCCGGCGAACTTGTCCGGGCACACCAGCACGCGCACCCCCGCAGTCTCGCACGTCACAAAGGCCGGGCCGATCGACCCGACAGAGTCGGGCGTTTGTGTGCAACGATGCGAAGCGTGACTACGTTGAGCCGCGTGCACGAGGAGCGAGCGTGAGCACAGGGTTCGCCGAGCCGTCGGGTACGTCGGTTGCGCTCCTGCTCCTGGGGGCAGGGGCCGACCCGAACGCAGAGAAAGGGGTTTCCTGTCCGGGGGCCCTACCCGCCCCGAGCGACCCGACCCTCGTCGAGCGGGCCTGGGCCGCCAAGCGGGCCCTGGGCGAGCGCCTCTTCGTGCTCGGTCACCACTACCAGCGCGACGAGGTGATCCAGTTCGCCGACGTAACGGGTGACTCGTTCAAGCTGGCGCGCGAGGCCGCGGCCCGGCCGGAGGCGGAGTACATCGTCTTCTGCGGCGTGCACTTCATGGCCGAAAGCGCCGACATCCTCACCAGCGACACCCAGAAGGTGGTGCTGCCCGACCTCGCCGCCGGCTGCTCGATGGCCGACATGGCGGCGATCGCCCAGGTCGAGGCCGCCTGGGACCTGCTCACCGAGCTCGACCTGGCCGCCTCCACGGTGCCGGTGACATATATGAACTCGTCAGCCGCGATCAAGGGTTTCGTGGGGCGCAACGGCGGCGTGGTCTGTACGTCCTCCAACGCCAAGCAGGTACTCACCTGGGCCTTCCAACGCGGGCAGCGGGTCCTGTTCCTGCCGGACCAGCACCTGGGGCGCAACACGGCGGTGCTGCAGATGGGGATGAGCCTCGATGACTGCGTGCTCTACGACCCGCACAAGCCGGGCGGTGGGCTGACGCCGCAGCAGCTGCGCGACGCCCGGATGATCCTCTGGCGGGGCCACTGCTCGGTGCACGGCCGGTTCACCCGGGAGTGCGTCGATGAGGTCCGCGCCCGGGTGCCGGGGGTGAACGTGCTGGTCCACCCCGAGTGCCGGTACGAGGTGGTGACCGCGGCCGACTACGTGGGTTCAACCGAGTACATTATTAAGACCATCAATGAAGCGCCGTCCGGTTCGGCCTGGGCGGTCGGCACCGAGCTCAACCTGGTCCGGCGGCTGGCGAACCGCCACCCGGACAAGAACGTCATGTTCCTCGACCGTACGGTCTGCTACTGCTCCACCATGAACCGTATCGACATGCCCCATTTGGTGTGGGCGCTCGAGGAGCTCGTGGCCGGCCGCGTGCCCAACCAGATCGTTGTCGATCCCGACGTGGCCGCCCACGCCCGCGTCGCACTCGACCGCATGCTCGCCCTGCCCGCCTGAACCGACCACCGCCATCGGTTCTGACCGCGATATCCGACAGCGGTCGGTCAGAATCGCGACACGGGCGGTAGCGGTACTCACGGAAGATGGGACGACGCACCGAAGCGCATCGTCCCGTCCGCCCCCGGACCGGGAAAACAGCGTTATGCTCTCCCGGCATTCGATCTTTGGAAACGCCCGCAGCGAGGCGGAGGTTACGGTGACCACTGACCGGCCGAATGACGTACTGCGCGTGTACGGCAACACCCCGTTGCGGGGCGAGGTCCGCGTGCGCGGGGCCAAGAACCTCGTCTCCAAGGCGATGGTGGCGGCCCTGCTCGGCCACAGCCGCAGCCACCTCTACGACGTGCCGCGGATCCGGGATGTCGAGGTGGTGCGGGGCCTGCTCGAGCTGCACGGCGTCCGGGTCACCGACGGCGAAGAGCCGGGCGAGCTGGTGCTGGATCCGACCAATGTGGAGCGTGCGAACGTTGATGAGATCAACGTGCACGCCGGGTCGAGCCGCATCCCGATCCTGTTCTGCGGTCCCCTGCTGCACCGCCTGGGGCACGCGTTCATCCCGGACCTCGGCGGCTGCCGCATCGGCGATCGTCCCATCGACTTCCATCTCGCTGCACTGCGCCAGTTCGGGGCCGTGGTCGAGAAGACCCCGCAGGGCATGCACATCACCGCGCCCAACGGCCTGCAGGGCACCAAGTTTGAACTGCCGTACCCGAGCGTCGGGGCGACCGAGCAGGTCCTGCTCACGGCCGTCCTCGCCGACGGCGTCACCGAACTGCGCAACGCCGCGGTCGAACCGGAGATCATCGATCTGATCTGCGTCCTGCAGAAGATGGGCGCAATCATCACGGTGCACACCGACCGGGTCATCGAGATCGAGGGTGTCTCCCGGCTGGAGGGCTACCGCCACCGGCCGATCCCCGACCGCATCGAGGCAGCCAGCTGGGGCGCGGCCGCCCTGGCCACCGGCGGCGACCTGTTCGTCCGCGGCGCCCGGCAGGCGGACATGATGACGTTCCTCAACGTCTTCCGCTCGGTGGGCGGCCATTTCGAGATCCACGACGGCCCCGACGGCGGCATCCGCTTCTGGCACCCCGGGGGCGAGCTGCGGGCCGTGGCGATCGAGACCGACGTCCACCCCGGGTTCATGACCGACTGGCAGCAGCCCATGGTGGTGGCGCTCACCCAGGCGCGCGGGCTGTCGATCATGCACGAGACCGTGTACGAGCGGCGGCTCGGCTACACCGAGGCGCTCAACCAGATGGGCGCCACGATCCAGACCTACCGCGAGTGCCTGGGCGGCACGCCCTGCCGGTTCGGCCGGCGCAACTTCCGGCACTCGGCGGTGATCGCCGGCCCGACCAAGCTGCAAGCGACCGACGTGGTGATCCCGGACCTGCGGGCCGGCTTCGCCCACGTGATCGCGGCGCTCGCCGCCGAGGGATGCTCCACGGTGTACGGCGTGAGCCTCATCAACCGCGGCTACGAGGACTTCGAGGCGAAGCTGGTCGGTCTCGGCGCCCACATCGAGCGCGCCTGACACCCTCGCGATCATGGAGTTTGGTACCCCCTATAGGGGGAACAGAATTCCATGATTCTCTGATGGGAAGCCCCGCGACTCGGCCTTGGCGCCGGGCGCCACGGTGGCGGTCAGCCGGGACCGGTCGGCTAACCTTGCCGACGTGCAGCTGCTGTCCTCCTTCCGCCGCAAGTCCGGCGCGGCCGCCGAGTCGGCGGAGGCCGCCGAGACCGTCGAGGCGACCGAGACCGCCGAGGAGAAGGCGGCTCGGCCGCGGCCTCGCGCCTACACGGTGAGCAAGCGCGAGCTGGGCAAGATCACCCCGAAGCGGCGGAAGGGCCGCCGGGCGGAGCCGCCCCCCGCGAACCGTCGGGAGGCACTGAAGCGCCTGCGCGAGAAGGAGCGCCAGGCCCGGGCCGAGGCGCGGGCCGGCATGCTCGCCGGCAAGGAGGAGTACCTGCCGCCGCGGGACAAAGGGCCGGAACGGCGGTTGGTCCGCGACATCGTCGACGCCCGGCGCAACCTGGCGAGCTTCTTCCTGCCGGGCGCGCTGATTGTGATCCTCGGCTCCTCGCCGAGCATGCCGGCGGAGGTCCAGCTCGGCGCCAACCTGTTCTGGGTCCTGCTGGCCCTCGGGGTGATCGTCGACAGCTTCCTGCTCACCCGGCGGGTCAAGAAGATCATGCTCCGGCGATTCCCCAAGGCGGCCAAGCCCCCGCGGTCGCACTACTTCTACGCGATCATGCGGTCCTTCCAGTTCCGCCGTCTGCGCATCCCCGCGCCGCAGGTCAAGCCGGGCGAGCGCATCGAGTAGTACGAGATTCGCAGCGGACGGGATTCGCAGCGCAGCGAAGGGGATTCGCAGCAGCGCACGGGACCGTCAGCCGTACGGGCGCTGGAGTCAGGCCGTCACGGCACGCCGAGCAGGCGCAGGCCGGCGGCCACTCCGGCGGCGAGCAGGACCGCTACGACGAACGGGGCGCGCAGCAGGCCGGCGACGAGCCCCGCGATCACCCCGGCCGGCCGGGCGAGGCCGGCGAACTCCCCCGACTCGACGGTGGCCGACGTCGCGGCCAGCGCGGCGAGCAGCGCGACCGCCGCGTACGGCAGCAGCCGGGTCACCGCGCCGCCCCGGCCGCCCTCGGGCTCGGCGCGGTCGGCGCCCGAAACCCGCCGGGACAGCAGCACCCCGCCCAGGCGCAGCGCGTAGGTGCCGATCCCCAGGACGGCGATCACCACGATCAGAGTCGACGTACTCATGACGCTCCCTCCGCGACGGTGGCGGGGGCTTGCGGCCGGGACGACACCGGCGGCTCGGGCCGACGGCCCACGGCCAGCAGACCGAGCAGGCCCAGCAGCACGGGCAGGCCGGCCGGCAGAACGAACGAGGCGAGCACCGAGACGACGACGGCGACCAGGGCGACGCGCAGGCCGACCGCCTCGCGCAGGCGCGGCAGGATCAGCACCAGCAGCGCCGCCGGGAACGCCGCGTCCAGGCCGAACTGAGACGGATCGGTGACGTTCGAACCGACCACGACGCCGAGCAGCGTGCCGATCTGCCAGCAGATGAACAGAGAGATGCTGGTGAACCAGAAGGCCGCCCGCCGCCGGGGCAGGTCGGGCTGGGCCAGCGCGAAGGCCACCGCCTCATCGACCATGATGTGGCTGCCGATCAGCCGCCGGGCCCAGGAGTGCCCGAACACGTCGCCGAGCGTCAGGCCGAACGGCAGGTGCCGGGCGTTGAGGAGCAGGCCGCCGAGGATGGCCGCCACCGGACTCCCCGCGGCCACCAGGGACACCGCGAGGAACTGGGACCCGCCCGCGAAGACGAAGACCGAGAAGGCGACCACCGCCCACACGGGAACGCCGGTGGCGACCGCGATCGCCCCGTACGAGACACCGACGAAACCGGTGGCGACGACGACGGTCAGGATGTCGCGGACCAGCCGCCCGCCCAGTGTTCGCCAGACCGCCCTCATGTTCGATATGGTGAACACATCCCGACCATGTTCGTCAAGCCGAACGATCGTGATCGGGGTAACGAACGACTCCAGACCGGTACGCGAACGCGGCCGGACCGGAGTAGCGAAACCGCCCAGGAACGGAGTACGAACCGACAGGGCCAAGACCCAACGACGGGACCAGAAACGTCAACGACGGGACTGGAAGCCCAGCCGACTGGGCCGGAACTCAACCGACGGGACCACACCAGGAACCGACTGGACGGAACACGGACCCACGGGAGCGGAGCAGCATGGCCGACTCGGGCCCACCCATCGCCGCGATCGCGGCCGCCCTGCGGCGCGAGCGGCAGCGCGCCGGCCTGACGCTGAGCGAGGTGGCCCGGCGAGCCGGGATCGCGAAATCGACGCTCTCCCAACTCGAGGCGGGCAACGGGAACCCGAGCATCGAGACCCTCTGGGCCCTCGGCGTCGCGCTCGGCGTGCCGTTCAGCCAGCTCGTCGATCCCCCGGGGTCCCAGGTCCGGGTGGTCCGGGCCGACGAGCGGACCAGCATCCCCGCCGACCGGGCCGACGTCACCGCCACCCTCCTGTCGGCCGAGGGGCAGCCGACGCGACGCGACCTGTACGTGATGACGCTCGAGCCGGGCTCGACGCGGATGGCCGACCCGCACATCCCCGGCAGCGTGGAGCACATCGTGGTGGCGGCAGGCCGCCTGCGCACCGGCCCCAGCGACGCGCCGATCGAGCTGGGCGCCGGCGACTACGCGAGCTTCCGGGGCGACGTCCCGCACATCTACGAGGCCCTGGCCCCGGGCACCTGGGCCGTGCTCATGATGGAGCACCGCTGACACTCCACAGTGGACCGAGCTCGGGGCGTCACGATGCGCGCTCACCGGTGATCGGCGCATGATCACGGTGAGGCGAAACTGCGCCGGCGGCCGGACCTGCGCCTCACCGTGATCAAAGACCGTGATCGCAGTGAGGCAGAACGGCGGTTGACGCGGCACGAACGCCTCACGGCGATCATGGGCGGGTAGGAAGCAGTCGCACGGCGATGAGCCACCGGGACGCGCGCCCACGGCGGTCACCCATCGGGACGCGTCAGGCGGTGCCCGCGTCGGTGCCGTCGGCGTACAGGCGGGCGACGACGTCCTCGATCGTCGGTTCGGCGATGGAGATGTCGCGCAGGGACCCCAGCGCGGCCAGGGTGGCGATCAGGTGCCCGGCCGGGGTACGGCTGCCGTCGAGGCTGAACGTGAGGACGCGTCCGTCCGGGGAGATCTGGACGAGGTCGACCCCCGGAAGCCGTACGGGTTCGGGGAGCGGCTCGGCCAGGGTGGCCACGACCGCCCGCCGGGACCCGTACCGGGCGTGCAGCGACTCCAGCGTCCCGTCGTGCACGACCCGACCGTGGTCGATGACGACCAGCCGCCGGCACAGGCGCTCGATGTCGGCCAGGTCGTGGGTGGTGAGCACCACCGTCGTGTCGCCGCGATCGCGCAGCTCGGTGAGGAACGCGCGGACGGCCTGCTTGCTCAGCACGTCCAGACCGATCGTCGGCTCGTCGAGGAAGACCACCTGCGGGCCGTGCAGCAGCGCGATGGTGAGCTCCGCCCGCATGCGCTGCCCCAGCGACAGCTGCCGGACCGGCGTGTCCAGAAAGGACAGATCCAACTCGCGGGTGAAGCGGGCCAGCCGCGCCGCGTGGTCGGCCGGCGGGACCCGCCAGATGTGCCGGGCCAGTTCGAACGAGTCCCGCAGCGGCAGGTCCCACCAGAGCTGGCTGCGCTGCCCGAAGACGACGCCGATCCGGCGGGCCAACTGGCGCCGCTGCGTCACCGGCTCCAACCCGCAGACCCGCAGGTACCCCGCGGTCGGCCGCAGCACGCCGGTCAACATCTTGATGGTCGTCGACTTGCCGGCCCCGTTGGGCCCGAGGTAGCCGACCAGCTCACCCGCCTCGATCCGCAGGTCGATCCCGTCGACGGCGGTGACCACCGACCGCTGACGACGGAAGCGGCCGATCCGCTTGCGAATCGTGAAGTCCCGGCGCAGCCCGCGCGCCTCGATCACCGCCGATGTCATGACCCCGTACTCCGGTACTGCCGAACGCCGATCCGCCAGATGACGCTCGCCACCAGCGCGGCCAGCGCCGCGACCGCCGGCGACGACCAGGCCAGGAACGCCGGTCCGCCGAGCGGGTCGGGCCGGCCGAGCAGGGCCAGCGTCGGGTAGTAGGCGACGAACGCGAACCCGAGTCCGTACGCGAACAGGTACCGGAACGCGGGCCCGTACACGGTGACGGGAAAGGAGGTGAAGTCCCGCCCGCCGTACGTCAACGCGTTCGCGAACTCGCCTGAATCGATCCACCAGAAGGCCACCGTGGCCGTGGCCACGTAGATGGCGCCGAAGAGTACGGCCCCGGCGGTCGGGGCCACGATCAGCAAGGCCCACCGCGCCGGTGTGAACTCGATCGGGGCCCGCGCCACCGCGACCACCAGAATCGCCAACGCCACGACGATGCGACTCACCTTGCGCAGGGGCAGGTCGGCACAGAGCAACTGCCCGAGCACCGACAACGGTCGCACCAGGGCGGCGTCCAACAGCCCCGTCCGCACGTAGATCCGGATTTTCTCGATCTGCCCCACGGCGACGTCGGCGAGTGCGAACGACAGCGCGGCCAGGCCGAACATCACCAGCACCTCGTTCGCGTCGAATCCCCCGATGTCGGGCGTGACCTGAAATAGCGCGATGATGGTGGCCACGTCGAGCAGGGGCACCAGCGCGTTGGTGGCCAGGTCGATGGCGAACGACGCCCGGTAGGCCGCGTACGAGCGGACCTGGGCCCACAGCAGGCGTGCATAGATGGAAATATCAACCACCCTGCACCACCAGCTTCGCCGTGGCCCGGTGCTGCACGAACCAGCACAGCCCCAGCAACACCGCCGCCCAGGCCACCTGGCCCGCCACCTCCGCCAGGAGGGTCGCCGGCGAGCCCCGCTCGACGAGGACGTCCAGCGGCGCCTGCAGCATCGACGGAAACGGCGTGGCGACCCAGATCGTCGTGGCCAGCCACTCGGGAACGAAGTGCACCGGGAACGCCAGCCCGGTCAACAGCGACGTGCCGACCGTCCAGGCCATCATCACGCCGCGGGTGTCCAGCAGCCAGTAGCCGACGGCGTTGACAAGGAAGCGGGCGGCGAACGTGACCACGACCGCGAGCACCACCGAGAGCACGAACAGCGGGTACGTCGATGGCCGATGGGGAACGTAGAGGGAGAAGGTCAGCGCGCCGACCGCGATAGGAACGACGAACCGGGTGAGCGCCGCGTAGGCGGCCCGTCCGAAATCACCGTACAGATAGGACAGCACCGGATGGATCGGGCGAAGAAGATCACCGGCCACGTCGCCCGTCCGGATCCGGTCGGCCAGGTCGGTCCACCCCCACAGCGCCACCACCCCGATCAGCCCTTGCGAGGCCCACGTGTAGAGCGCGAGCTGCTCGGCGGTGTAGCCGGCGGTCGGCGTGGTGGGGTCGCCAGCCGCCACGGCCAACAGCACGAAGCACCGCAGGAAGCCGAAGACCGAGTTGGTGGCGGCGGCCGCCACTGTGGCCTGCCGGTACGTGGCGTACCGACGGAAGCCGGCGCGGGCCAGCGCGAACGCCGTCGCGACCTCGGCCCACAGCCGAGGGCTGACGGAAGGCGCCTTCACCCCGTACCCTCCCATGCCAAGACCGGACCGCCGCCGGCCGCCGCCGACCAGAAGTGCACCGAATGCCGACCAGCCGCACGCACCGAATAGAGTGGGGCGCAGCCGGGAGTGACCGGCCCGCCACCCTAGCCCCGCCGACCGCACCCGCGCACCATGGTTTACGCAACGCCGTTCGACCCCCAACGAGGTGAGCCCGCGTGACCGACGACCGCTACGAGCAGCGGCCGGACCGGCCCGCCTGGGCCGCGGTGCCCACCATGCCGTGGTCCCAGGTGGAGCAGGCGATCCGGGAGGAGGAGCGGGGGCGGTACCGGGTCAGCGAGCCGGCGCCGCCGTGGCCGGAGGAGCAGACCGTACGGTCTGTGCCGGCCCACCAGGCCCCGCCGGCCCAGCCCACCCCGCCGCCACCGCCGCCCGCGGGCGACACCTCGCGGGACGACCCGGAGCGGGCGCTGGCGAGCATCCGGGTGTCGCTGGACCCGGCGACGCTGCACGAGGTGCCGGAGAGCGCGTACGAGCTGTACAAAATCCGCGAGTCGCTCACCGAGAAGATCAACGCGGCGTCCGACAGCGCCAGCCTGGCCCGCCTGCTCGGGCTGCGCGCGGTGGTGGAGCGGTACCTGGGCGAGCTGGACGCCTCGCTGCGCGACGCCCGGATGGCGCTGGCCCACGCCGAAGCGACCGGACAGCTCCGGCGCATCGCGGTGGCCCGCTGCCGGCTGGCCAACGTGCTGGTCCGGCTCGGCCAACTCGACGAGGCCGACCAGCTCTTCGCGCTGGCCAACTCGCCGGAACTGCCGGACCGCCTGCGGGCGACCATCCACCACTACGCCGGCAAGTGCGCCTTCGAGCAGGATCGATACATCGAAGCGTGTCAGCACTTTGAGAAGGCGTTGGAGCTGCGGCGCGACGGCGACCCCGAGCTGGTCGCGGCGACCGAGGTGGCGCTGGACGCGCTGTTCAGCCGGGTCGCCCAGCGCGGCTGGGGCCCCTACCCCCGCAGCCGGGACGAGATCCTGCGGACGCACAAGCCCCCGGTGCCGACCTTCGAGGAGAGCTACGACCGCTGGGGCTTCCGCAGCGAGGACGGCAGCTGGCCCATCGCCCCGCAGTTCGCCGACGTCCAGCCGTTCCGGGAAGGCGTGGCCTGGGTCCGGCCCGTCGGCATCGAGACGTGGGGACTCATCGCCGAAGACGGCCAGCTGCTCATCGACCCGCGGGTGGGGTACCTGGGCGTGGCCAGCTTCTCCGACGGCCTGGCCTGGGTCTCGGCCAACGGCACCGGCGGATGGTTCGCCATCGACAAGAACAACCGGGTCGTGATCCAGTCCGCCTTCGACGACGTACGCCCGTTCCGGCGCGGAATCGCCGTGGTGCGGCAGAACGGCCGGTGGGGTGCGGTGGAGCGCGACGGTCGGCTGGCCGTGCAGTTCGCCTTCGACGCGTTCGCCACTGGTATGGCCGACGGCCGGTACGTGGAGGGCTTCACCGACGAAGGACTCGCCATCGTCGAGCTCGGTGGCCGCAAGGGGGTCATCGACCGGACGGGCCGGGTCATCGTGCCGCTCAACTACCCCACGCTGGTCATCCACCCGGTCGCGTTCCTCTTCACCGACGCCAACCACCGCTGGGGGGCGCTGGCCCGCGACGGGTCGCTGCTCATCGAGCCCAAGCACGCCAGCCGCCAGTCGGTCACCAACGAGATCGAGCAGCTGCTCGCCGACACCCGTCCCCTGCTGTAGTCGCCGCCCGCCGTCCGGCCGGACGGCCGGCCGGACGGCCGGGTGCCTCGGGCAGACGCGGGGCGCCGGGTGCCTCGGGCAGACGCGGGGCGTCGGGCGGACGGGCACGTCGGGCGGACGTGGCCGGCTGAGCTTTGCCGGTCGCGGCCCGCTCCCGTTCGGGTTGGGCACCGTCCGGCGCGTCCCGGCGACGAGACGCGGTCGCCGGCGGCAGTCACGGCCTGGGGGACCGACGTCGCAGACCTGAGCCTCTGATCAGCCGTTCCCCCAATCGCCGTGGGCGATGCCCGGATGGCCGGATAGGCTCGCCGACATGGAGTTCCGTCATCTTGGCCGATCCGGCATGAAGGTCAGCGAGATCTCGTACGGCAACTGGATCACGCATGGCTCCCAGGTGGACGACGACACGGCGATCGCCTGCGTCCACGAGGCGCTGGATCTGGGCATCACGACCTTCGATACTGCCGACGTCTACGCGGGCACCCGGGCCGAGTCGGTGCTCGGCCGGGCGCTGGCGGGCCAGCGCCGAGAAGGCCTGGAGATCTTCACCAAGGTCTACTGGCCGACCGGGTCCGGCCCGAACGACCGCGGCCTCAGCCGTAAGCACATCATGGAATCCATCAATGGATCGCTGCGGCGGCTGCAGACGGACTACGTCGACCTGTACCAGGCCCACCGGTACGACTTCGCCACTCCGCTGGAAGAGACCATGGAGGCCTTCGCCGACATCGTGCGGGCCGGCAAGGCGCTCTACATCGGAGTGTCGGAGTGGACGGCCGAGCAGATCCGGGCCGGACACGCGCTCGCACGGGAGCTGCGCATCCCGTTCGTCTCCAACCAGCCGCAGTACTCGATGCTGTGGCGGGTCATCGAGGCCGAGGTGATCCCCACCTGCGCCGAGCTCGGCATCGGCCAGGTCGTGTTCTCGCCCATCGCCCAGGGCGTCCTGACCGGCAAGTACCAGCCGGGTCAGCCGCCGCCGGCCGGCTCGCGGGCCACCGACGAGGGCGGTTCCGGGTTCATCCAGCGCCTGCTCACCGACGACGTGCTCACCCGCGTCCAGCAGCTGCGCCCGCTCGCCGACCAGGCCGGGCTCACCATGGCCCAGCTCGCCATCACCTGGGTTCTGCAGAACCCCAACGTCTCGTCGGCGATCGTCGGCGCCAGCCGGCCCGAGCAGCTCCGTGACAACGTGAAGGCGTCCGGGGTGAAGCTCGACGCCGACCTGATGAAGGCGATCGACGAGATCCTCGAGCCGGTCGTCGAGCGCGACCCGGCCAAGACCCAGAGCCCGCGCACCCGGCCCTGACCCGACGCCCTGGTCCCCCGACCAGAGCCACGATCGACGCCCTGGTCCCCCGACCAGAGCCACGATCGACGCCCTGGTCCCCCGCCCAGAACCACGATCGACGCCCTGGTCCCCGACCAGAACCATGATCGCCGTGAGGCAGAGGTGCCCCAGTAGGCGGCGCCCTGCCTCACGGCGATCATTCACAAAGGTCACCGTGAGGCGGTCGCGCCCATCAGACCACCCCGTCGCCTCACGGCGATCATGGGCCGAACGTCAGCGCCAGAACTGGACCAGGTACAAGCCGTCGAGGATGAGGTCGAGAGGCACCCCGAAGACGGCGGCGATCACGAACACGCCGTACCAGAAGATGCCGTTCACGACGGGCGTGAGGATCACGGCGATCAGGAGCAGGAACCCGAACGGCGCCACGTGGTCGTAGACCTTGGCCGCGCCACCCCGCAGCCAGGGCCGCAGGGCGTTACCCCCGTCCAGACCGGGCACGGGCATCAGGTTCAGCACCGCCGCGGTGAGCTGCAGGAACGCCAGGAACGCCACCGCCGCCCAGAAGGTGGGGTGCGCCCGGGTGTCGACCCCGAGGAGGAACGGCGCCGCCAGCACGACGAAGAACACGACGTTGGCGCCCGGCCCGACCAGGCTGATCAGGCTGGCCCGGGCCCGGCTGCGGATCACGCCGTGGTTCACCCACACCGCCCCACCGGGCAGGCCGATGCCGCCGATGAGCAGGAAGAGCAGCGGCAGAACAATCGATAGGAACGGATGGGCGTACTTGAGCGGGTTGAGCGTGAGGTACCCCCGGGCCGCGACCGAGTAGTCGCCGCTGCGGTAGGCGGTCAGCGCGTGGGCGTACTCGTGCAGCGACAGCGACACGACCCAACCGGCGAGGACGAAGAGCAGCACGTTGACCACGCGGCTGCCGTACTCGAACCAGGCCAGGGCGCCGCCGGTCAGCCACAGCGCCGCCACGCCGACGAAGACCGGGGAGGGGCGGAACGCGGCCGTACGGCCCGCGCGTACGGTGCTCACGAGCTGGCCGGCAGGAGGCTCATCCGGTACTCGACCCGGTCGTCCTCAAGCAGTACCGCGGTCACCACGCCCTGCGCCACGAGGTCCCGCCAGGACTGTCCGAGCCACGACTCCGCGTCGGACTGGCTGGCGAACGGCTCGCTGCACCCGGCGTCCTGGCGCCCGTCCTCCGCCTCGTACCGCCACGTCCATGCCATGTCTGGTCTCCCTCGCCGTTGTGTCGCGGACCGCCGTGGGTCGCGAACCGGGCTGGTGGCTCGCGACCGCCACCACAGGCAACGGTCCCGTGGCTGACGGTCCCGCAGCTAGGGTACGGCGCATGTCCTCGGAGTCCTGGCGACGCGCGCTGGTGCTGGGCGGCACCCGCTCCGGCAAGTCCGAGCTGGCCGAGCGGCTCCTCGCCGACGAGCCGATGGTCCGGTACGTCGCCACCGGCCGGCGGTCGGCAACTGACCCGGAGTGGACCCGACGCATCGAGGTTCACCGCGCCCGACGCCCGGCCACCTGGACGACCGAGGAGGTCGGTGACGACCCGTGGCGCCTGCCGTCCCTGCTCGCCGAGGCCGACCCCGGCGAGGCGATCCTCGTGGAGGACATCGGCACCTGGGTCGGGGCCGTGCTCACCGCCGCCGAGGCGACGGGCAGCCGCCCGCCGACGGCCCGGATGAGCGACGATCTGGGCGCCGCGGTCCGCGCGTGCCCGGCCCGGCTCGTGCTGGTGAGCCCGGAGGTGGGGCTGGCCCCGGTGCCGCTCACGCCGATGGGGCGGGCCTTCGTCGACGCGCTCGGCGCGACCAACATGGCGCTCGCCGCGGCCTGCGACGCCGCGGTGCTGGTCGTGGCCGGCCTGCCCGTTCCCCTCAAGGGCACCCTCTAGCCAGCCCGACCCGAGCCGGTTCGACCAAGCCAGCCCCGACGGCGGGGCACCGAGCGGCCCCCGCGTTGGTGCCGGCCGTAGCGGCGTCCGGTCGGGGCCCGCCGACGGCGCCCGGTCGGGTCAGCCGAGCGGGCCCGATGAACCTTGAGCTTTGGCGACGGCTACTGGTCCTTGGCGACCCAGTCTGGATGGGCGGTCAGGAACTCGAAGATCGTCTCGTTCTTCACCGCCCGCAGCAGGTCGAGCATGTCGTCGGTGAGGCACTGGTTGCTGGTCCCGGGGACGTCGCAGAACGTGCCGCCGTTGGTCTTGATCATGACGATGTCGTCGGCCCGCAGGGACTTGAGCGTCCACACCCAGTCGATCAGGTCGTGGCCGCCGAGGTTCATGGTGAGCATCTCACCGGCGGCCTCGCGCAACCGGTTGATGGTATTGATATTGGTGAGCGTGTCCGTGCTCGCCACCTTCTTGACGATCGCCTTGAGCAGCTGCTGCTGGTGGCGCTGCCGGTCGTAGTCGGAGTTGGGCAGGCCGTAGCGCTGGCGTGAGTAGTCGAGGGCCTGCCACGGCTCCAGGTCCCGGCAGCCGACGGTGTAGTGGTAGCCCGACCCGTACGGCCCACCGGCGGGGTCGCTGGTGTTGAGACCGCCCCAGAGCGGAATTCCGGAGAAGGTTCCGTCGGGGTAGTAGTGGATCGAGTAGAAGTCGGAATCGATGCACATGTGCACGCCGCCGAGCGCCTCGACGACCGTCTCGAACCCTCTGAAGTCGATAACCGCCCAGCCGTGGAACTCGAGCCCGAGCCCGCCCGGGACGAGGTTGTTGATGGCCCGCATGGTCACCTCGGCCCCGCGGGCGACGCCTTCGGGGCTGATGTCGGTCTCCCGGTCCCAGACACTGGGCCCGGGCCCGGTGGGTTTCGTTCCTACGAAGAAGGCATTGTTGATCTTGGTCTTCCAGTCGGCGTTCAATCCGGTGGCCGGATAGGCCGGGATGACAACCTCGGTGTCCCGGGGGAACGAGATCATGTACACGACGTCGTGGCTCGATGGAATGTGCACCAGCACGATCGAGTCGGCGCGCCGGGCGGTCTCGTCGGGAGAGTCCGGGTTGTCCATTCCGAGCAGCAGGAAGTTGATCGCGCCGGAGATGTCCTCGCCCCGGATGTCGTCGGGCAGCGGAGCGCCCGCGTTGAGGTCCTCAGGGAAGAAGAGGCGCTGGAGCAGGCTGGGCCCCGCCACGATGCCCCCGCTGACCACCAACGCGATGGCACCGAAGATCACGGTGAGCGTGGCCCACAGCGGCGCCTTGGGCTTCCGCGGCCGCGACGGACGACCCCGCCGTTGCTCGCTCGGAGGCCGCCGACGCGGCGGATACGACCGGCCCCCGCCGGGCCGGCCTCCGGACGACCGTCCCGCGGACGAGCGGTCGCGCACTGGCCGGCCGCCATACGACCGGCCGCGCGACGGCCGGACGTCACGGTCGACGTAGCTGCTCACTTCGCTCCTTTAATCCCGTCCAGCCAGCCCGCATCGGCCGGGATCCCCGTTGTCAGCCCGCACCGGGGCTGACGCCCTGCGAGCCTACGCGCAACTTGGAAAACGGGCTGTCCCACAGGGCACCGCCGCCCGCCGCCGAGTGACCGCGGCCGCCGAACCGCCACATCCAGTGACATCCGCATTACCCAACCGTCACGAAACCAGCCCCGGCCGCCGCCCCGGCGACCGGATACCCCGCGCCCGACCCGAACACCCACGGTGACCCGGACACCCCACCGTGAACGCGGGCCACCGCCAGACGTCGGAATCCCGGGCAATCCGACGTTACGGACGACCGGCGCGTCACGGACAGCCGTCGTCGCTCCCCGCGGGTAACGTGGTGCCCGTGCAGCCCTCCGCCGATCCCGCCCTCGCCGACGCGACCGCCGCGGCCGACGCGGGCACCCTCTCTGACGCGGGTGCCGCCGACGACGTTGCCGGCGCGGCGACCGGCGCTGGCGACGCGGCGGACCCGGCCCCGCCGGTCGCGGTCGGCACGGCCTCCGTTCCCACCGCTACCGTTCCGGCCGCCGCACCTCCGCCGGCCGAGTCGGAGGTCGTGCGCGCCACGGCCAGTGTGAGCCCGGCCAGCGTGGGCATAGCCAGCGTGAACCCGGCCAGCGTGGGAATGGCCAGCGTCGGGCCGATCCTCGACGCGGAACGCCCCGAGTTCCTGCCGGGGATCGCGGTGCCGGTCCCCGACGACGCCGCCATTCTCGCGGCCTGGGAGCGGCTGTCCTCCATCGACATCGGCGTGAACGCGCCGACCATCTCGGGGTTGGGGACGCTCGCCGAGCCCGTCGCCTTCATGGCCGGCGTGCAGGCCCACCCGTACCCACGGCCGATCCTGTCGACCCGGGTGGTGCTGGTCACCGGCAACCATGCGGGCGGGCTGGTGGCCGGGTCGGCGCCCGACGCGCGCAACTCGATCCCCCTGCAGCAGCTCGCTGACGCGGCCGGGGCCAGCTTCGTGACGTTGGAGTGGAATCCGGCGGCCAACGCGATCGAGCTCGAGGACGCCATCACCGGCAAGCAGCTCGACGCCGCCATGCGGATGGGCTGGGCCGAGGCCGAGCGGGCCGCCGACGAGGGCATCGAGCTGCTCGTGCTGGCGGCGGGTGGGGCCGGTTCGTCGGCCGCGGCCGTCGCCGTGATCTCCGCGATCACCGGGTACGAGACGAGCGCGCTGCTCGGTCGGGTGGTGACGCCGGCCGGCGTCTACGACGACAACGCCTGGATGACCCGAGCGCTCGCGCTACGCGATGCCATGTACCGGGTCCGCCACCGGGACGGTGACCCGCGCACGGTGCTCTGCGCCCTCGGTGGGGCCGACATCGCCGGGGCGACCGGGCTGCTGCTCGGCGCGGCGAGCCGCCGCCTGCCCGTGATGATCGACGGCCCGGTCGGGGCGGCAGCCGCCCTGCTGGCCAACGACTTCGCGCCCTCGGCGCGACGCTGGTTCCTGCTGCCCGACCACGGGCGCAACGTCGCGGTGATCGTGGTGGCCGAGGCCCTGGAGCTCAAGCCCTGGATGGATCTGTGCCTCGACCTCGGCGAGGGCGCAACCTCGCTCGCCGCGCTGCCGCTGCTGCAGATGGCGCTGAAGCTGGCCGGGGCCGGCGTGCCGGTCGAACCGCAGCCACTGACCCGGTTCGACCCGACCACCGGCGCCCAGGTCTTCGTGGGCCACGCCCGCGTCGAGGAGGCGGAGGAGCCGGTCGAAGAGGAGCCGGTCGAGCCCGAGCCGCCGTCGCCCGCGCTGACCGCCCCGACCACCAGCATCGGCGCGAAGGCCAAGTCCCGGCCGGCGCCACCGAAGCCGACCCCGACCAAGGCGGCGGGGCCACGGGCGGCCAAGGCGGCCGCGACCAAGGCCCGGGGTGGCCGGTCCGGCGGCACCCGCTCGGGGGCCACGAAGTCGACCCGGGCCGGGGCGAAGGCCACGGCCGAGAAGGCCACGACGGCCAAGGCCACCGCCGAGAAGGCCCCTACAGCGAAGGCCACGGCGGCGAAGTCCGCTCCCAAGGCCGCGACCAAGCCCGCAGCGAAGGTCGACGACGAGCCGGTCCCGGTCGGCGGCGGTCAGCCCGAGTCCACGGCGGAGGTGGCCCCGGTCAGCCCGGCACCCGCGGCGGCCGTGACTCCCGACGCCGGCCCGGTGCCGACGCCGGACGGGGAGACCGGGGACGCGACGATCGCCCCGCGTCCGCGCAAGCGGCCGTGACCAGGGGTGTCCGCGGCCATCCCGGACCGTGAGCGGCCATCGATCGCCGATGGCCTGCGACTGGCCTTCACCACCCTGACCGTCGTGCGGCTGCGCCCGGGCCGGGTGGACCGGGCCACGGCCGCGATCGCCATGTCGCTGGCTCCGGTGGCTGGCCTGGCTCTCGGCGTGGCCGCGGCGGGCGTGGGCCTGGGGCTGCGCGCCGTCGGGGCGTCGGCGTTGCTGGCTGCGGTGGCGGTGGTGGCGACGACGGCTGGGCTGACCCGCGGGCTGCACCTGGACGGGTTGGCCGACACGGCCGACGGCCTGGGCTCGTACGCCGACCGGGACCGGGCGCTGGCCATCATGCGCGCCTCCGACATCGGACCCTTCGGCGTGGTCACGCTCGTGCTGGTGCTCCTGGCCCAGGTCGCGGCGACCACCGCGCTGCTCGGCCGGCCGGGCGCGTCCGCGGCGGCGGGCGTGGTCACAGCGGTCACCGGCGGTCGGGTGGCGATCACGCTGGCCTGTCGCCGGGGCGTCCCGGCCGCGCGGCCCGAAGGGCTGGGCGCGCTCGTGGCCGGCACGGTTCCCACCCCGATGGCGCTGCTGTGGGTGGTGGCCCTGGCCGCCGCGGCCGTGCCGACGGTCGCGGACCGGCCCGGGCAGGGTCCGCTCGCCGTGCTGCTCGGCCTGGTGGCAGCCCACGGTCTGCTGGCCCACGCCCGCCGACGCCTGGGCGGGATCACCGGCGACGTCCTCGGCGCCCTGTCAGAGACGACAGTCACTGTGATTCTTGTAGTTACCTCATTGTGAAGGTGCTTGCTTCCGACCTGTCCCGGCCGTAGGGTGCGCGGGTGACCCTGGCCCCGATGGCGCCGCCGCTGACCCTGTCCGTTCCCGAGAGCGTGGGCGCGTTCTACGCGGTGCCCACCACGGACGGCTCCGTCCGGGTGGAGAGCCTGGTCGCGGCCGGCCTGGGCCGGGTGGAGGAGGCGCTGCCCCGTCCGCTGCCGCAGCCGCTGGTGCAGGTGCACCGCGTCGAGGACCTCCCGCCCCTGCCGCTCGGTCAGCTCGTGGCGGCCGGCGCCACCGACGAGCAACTGGCCCGGCTGCGCGCGGCCTCACACCTGGTGCTCGTCACGGTCGGGGGTCGGCCCGGGTGGCCGCCCACGCACGAGTGGATCGCGCGGACGCTCGCCGTGGGCGCGGCCTCCCAACTGAATGCGGATGTGGTCGACCTGCTCGTCCACCAGGTGCTCGAGCCGTCCGCGGTGCGGGCCAGCCTGCCCGACGACGAGGGGATGGTCTGCCTGGCGGACTGGGTGGCGGTCGATGTCTGGCCCGAGCGCGGCGGCTACACCTGCACGACCGCGGGCCTGCGCCGCTTCGGCCTGCCGGAGCTGCGCACCCTGGCCGCCCCGGCGAACCTCGTCGACTCCTGGGCCCGGGTCATGGTCGGCCTCGCCGGTCGGTTGCTCGGCGCCTGGCGCGACGCCGTCGCCACCGCGCCTCCGGGTCCGGTGACCCTGCCCGGGGCCATCGAGCTGTCCGACACCGACGTCATCGAGGCCCACGTGCGGCTGACCGCGGCCGGCGGCGGGTTCCAACCCCAGCCGGGCGCCGCCTCGGTGCTCCTCCGGCTCGGGCTGGACGCCGTCACCGAGCCCGACGGCCTGGCCACCTACCTCACCATCCGCCCGCCGGAGCCGACCGGCCCGGCCGACCCGGTCGACGATGCCGGGCCGGCGTTCGTCGCCACCGCCTGCGAGCTCCTCTTTGGACAGTCGGCCGCCGCGGCCCGGCCCACCACCGACCCGGCGCTGGAGCAGGCCATCGCGACCGCCCGGGCCGGCCTGCCCGCCGTACGGGGCCGGTACACGGCCGGCGAGTTCGCGACCTCGGCCTCCGAGCCGGGTCGGCCGGCGACCCGCCCCCGGCTGCTCGTGCGCTACACGCTGGCCGTGGACGACGCCTACGAGTACATGTGGGCGTACGTGACCTCGTGGCGCGACCCGTCCGTCATCCTGGCGACCACCGCCACCGACTCGGTGCTGCACCCGCGGGCCCGGGCCGGCCGCCCGGTCGTCCTCGACGCCGCTGCGGTCATCGACTGGGCCGTCGAGCAGGACGGCGTCGGCATCGTCGAAGGCGCCTACACCGCCTGAGCCAGGCCGCCGGGGACGCCACCCCCGACGGCCAAAGCCCGGTCAGCCGCAGGCGTCAGCCGTGCGCTTCGATGTCCTCAATGAGGTCGACCAGCAGGCGTACGGGAACCCCGGTGCCGCCCTTGACCAGGTAGCCGGTCGGCTCGGACGAGTGGTAGGCGGGGCCGGCGATGTCGATGTGCGCCCAGGGCAGGCCTTCGTTGACGAACTCACGGAGGAAGGCCCCACCCTGCAGCATGTGGCCGGCCCGGTCCATGCCCGCGTTGATCTGGCTGATGTCGGCGACGTCGGAGTCCATCCCCTTGCGGACCTCGTCCGGAATCGGCATGGGCCACGCCGGCTCGCCGACCCGGTCGCCCGCGGCCCGCACCCGCTCGCACAGCTGCTCGTCGCCCATCACGCCGGCCACCCGCTTGCCGAGCGCGATCACCTGGCCCCCGGTGAGGGTGGAGACCTCCAGCAGGTAGTCGGGGTTGTCCTCCTGGGCCCGCACGATCGCGTCGGCCAGGATAAGGCGGCCCTCGGCGTCGGGGTTGAGCACCTCCACCCGCTTGCCGCCGTACATGGTGATCACGTCGCCCGGCCGGTAGGACGACCCGGAGATCATGTTCTCGGCCATGGGCAGGTAGGCCCGCACCCGGACCTTCGGCTTCAGCGCGGCCAGGGCGATCATGACCGAGGCCACGGCCGCCGCCCCCGACATGTCGGACTTCATCTCCCACATGCCCTGGGCCGGCTTGACCGCGTAGCCGCCCGTATCGAACGTGATGCCCTTGCCCACGAGGGCCACCGACCGGGTGGCGTTCTTCGGCTCGTAGGAGAGCAGCACCAGCCGCGGCGGCGCCTCGGACCCCAGGCCGACCGCCAGGATGCCGCCGTACCCGGCCTTCTTCAGCGCCTTCTCGTCGAGCACCTCCACCCCGAGGCCGGCCTCGGTGGCGGCCTCGGCGACCCGGGCCGCGAAGTCCGGCGGCCGCAGCTCGTTGGGCGCGGTGTTGACCCAGTCCCGGGCCCGGGTGACCGCCCCGACCACGATGCCGGCCCGCTTGACCTCGTTGCGGGCCGTCCGGTCGCCGGCGTCGGCCACGTGCAGGGTCACCGCCTTGACGGGGGCGCGCTGACCGGGCGCGGGCTTGGTCTTGTAGCCGGCGAAACGGTACGTGCCCAGCAGCGCCCCCTCGGCGATCGCCCGCAGCGCCGGTGCCTCGCCACCGTCGCCGTGGTCCGGGGCCGGCAGGGCGATCGCGACCCGCTCGGCCCCGGCGAGGGCCCGGATGGCGGAGGCGGCCGCCCGCCGCAGCGTCTCGGGCGCGATCCCGCCGTTGCCCGGCACCGGCCCGAGCCCCACCGCCGCGACCACGGGGGCCGACACCAGGCCGAGGGTGGCGAGCTTGGTGACCTCGCCCACCGCGCCGGTGGCGCCGAGCAGGGCGAGGGTCTCGGCGAGCCGCCCTTCGAACGCGACGGCCACGCTCTCCGCGCCCGGGGCGAGCAGCGGGGTCGACGAGCCCTCCGACCCGTCGGTCGAGTGCAGGCCGACGACGATGGCATCGACGCTGAGCTCGGCGGGGTCGGTGTCAGACAGGGTTAGCGGTGTCACGCGGTGGCTCCAAGGTGTTTCGACGGCTCGCGCGCAGCGGACACGAGGCGCTCTCGGGGCAGAGTCGTCCTCACGAACGGTGCGCGCAGAAGGTAGGAGAACTCTAGCCGTGGCGCCGGCGCGGTCGCGGGCAGAACAATGCGGGGTTGCCCCTGTGCATACCCGACGCCGACCCTACGGTCGGTACCCGATGCCGACCCTACGGTCGCGTCGGGACCGGCCCCGGTAGGTTGCCCGCATGGACAGCACACCGCGGCGCTCGCCGTTGCACGACCGGCACGTGGCCCTGGGCGCGAAGTTCGCCCCGTTCGGCGGCTGGGAGATGCCGCTGGAGTACGCCGGCGGCGGAGTCCTGCGGGAACACGCGGCGGTCCGCGAGGCCGTGGGGCTCTTCGATGTCTCCCATCTGGGCAAGGTCCGGGTGACGGGGGCCGGGGCGATCGCGTTCCTCAACGCCCGGCTCACCAACGACCTGGCCAAGGTGAGCGCGGGCCAGGCGCAGTACACGCTGTGCTGCGACGAGAACGGCGGCGTCGTCGACGACCTGATCGCGTACCGGTTCGCCGACGACCACGTGCTGCTGATCCCCAACGCGGCCAACGCGGCCGAGGTCGTCGGGCGCCTGCGGACCGGAGCACCCGACGGCATCGTGATCACCGACGAGCACGAGGCGTACGCCGTGCTGGCCGTGCAGGGCCCCCACTCGGCCGAGGTGCTGGCGGCGCTCGGCCTCCCGGCCCGGCACCCGTACCTGACGTTCGAGACCGCCGAGTTCAGCGCCGCCGGGGGCGAGGGCGCGGCCGCCGACGGCACGCCCGTCGTGGTCTGCCGCACCGGATACACCGGCGAGCACGGCTACGAGCTGGTCGTGCCGGCCGGGTCGGCCGGCGCCGTGTGGGACGCGCTGCTGCGCGCCGGGGAGCCGTACGGCCTGCGCCCGGCCGGGCTCGCGGCGCGGGACACCTTGCGCACCGAGATGGGGTACCCGTTGCACGGGCAGGACCTGTCGCGCGAGATCACGCCCGTCCAAGCGGGACTGACCTGGGCGGTGGGCTGGGACAAGCCCGAGTTCTGGGGCCGGGACGCCCTGCTGGCCGAGCGGGAGACCGGACCGCGACGGCGCCTGTGGGGGCTACGAGCGCTCGACCGGGGTATCCCACGTCCTCACATGCCGGTGCTCGCCCCGGACTCGGAGACGGTGATCGGTGAGGTGACCAGCGGAACCTTCTCCCCCACCCTGAAGGTCGGGATCGCGCTCGCCCTGCTGGACACGTCGGCCGGGCTCGGGGCCGACGCCGAGGTGGTCGTCGACATCCGGGGCCGCCGGTCGCGGATGCAGGTGACCCGGCCCCCGTTCGTCCGGTCGGCCGTCCGGTCCTGACCCGGCCCGCTCCGATGGTGGTCGGGGTCGCGCGTGTCGAAGATCACTGACGGGGCGACGACTGGGTGGGACGCGAGGCAGGTTGGGGCGATCCGTACGGGCTGGTCGACGTCGCCGGCCCGCGCGGGCTCCGGAATTCGCCAGGGTCAGCGAGGCGTCCCGCCCCGGGTCACTGGGGCTGGGACTGGGCCTGTTGCTGGGCCTCGCGCTTGCGGCGCTCGTCGTACTCGCGCTTGCGCTTCGGGTAGCCCGTGAGGGCCACGTCGTAGACCGGAATACCCATCTTGTTGCCCCACTGCCGGGCCACCTGCTCGCTGGGAACGCGGCGGCGCGTCCACTCACCGTCGTGCGCGATGAGCATGACGGTCACGTCGGTCACCGTGGTCTTGGGCTCCAGGTACGCCTCGACGCCGCGGCGGGTCGCGATGAACTGCTCCAGGTGCGCGAAGTCGTCCCGCGGGGTCGGTCGGTTGTCGGGCGCGGCGGCTTTCCGGCGTCGAAACCAGGCCACGAGACCTCCCGGGGGCACCAGTACGTCGTCCGGTCCGCCGAACGCCAGCGGATCGCACGCACAGGGACATCGATACAGGGGTACCGAACAGGGGTATGTGCCAAGGGTACGTGACGACGGCCACGCCGACATCCCCTCAACTCAGGCGCCCCGGCCCCCTCAGAAGTCCCGAACGCCCCGGGCGACCCGGCCGCCCCGACCGTACGGTCCGCACTTTCTCCCCAACCGTCCGATCCGTCCCGGTGGTGTTCCGGACCGTACGGGCGAAACCCGGCACAGCTGGCGCCGCCGAGGTGCGCATTGCGGTGCGATCGGGGTGTACCCGGGCTCACGTCGCAGCGTGTCCGGCGGAGTGACAAGATGACGATGAACTTCCTTCTGTGGCTCACGAGCCATCCCGAGCGTCCCCGACAAGTGGAGAGCGAACCATGTCAGACGGCCAGTTCGATGTCGTGGTGTTGGGCGGCGGCAGCGGCGGGTACGCCACCGCGCTGCGGGCCGCGCAACTCAACCTGTCGGTGGCGCTGATCGAGAAGGACAAACTCGGCGGCACCTGCCTGCACCGCGGGTGTATTCCGACCAAGGCGCTGCTGCACGCGGCCGAGGTCGCCGACGCCACGCGCGAGTCGGAGCAGTTCGGGGTCAAGGCTGAGCTCGTCGGCATCGACATGGCCGGCGTGAACGCCTACAAGGACGGCGTGGTGGCTCGCCTCCACAAAGGACTGCAGGGCCTGGTCAACGCCGCGAAGATCACGTACGTCTCCGGGCACGGCCGGCTGGTCGGGCCGCGGACGGTCGAGGTCGACGGGCAGCGGTACGAGGGCCGCAACATCGTGCTCGCCACGGGCTCGTACTCCCGCACACTGCCGGGCCTGGAGATCGACGGTGAGCGGGTGATCACCTCCGAGCACGCGCTGACCCTGGACCGGGTGCCGCGGTCGGTGGTGATCCTCGGCGGCGGCGTCATCGGCGTGGAGTTCGCCAGCGTCTGGCGCTCCTTCGGCGCCGCGGTCACGATCGTGGAGGCGTTGCCGCGGCTGGTCCCGGCCGAGGACGAGGAGGTGTCCAAGGCGCTGGACCGGGCGTTCCGCAAGCGGGGCATCACGATCAAGGTTGGCAAGCCGTTCGAGGCGGTCGAGCGCACGGCGGACGGGGTCCGGGTGACCATCGCTGGCGGCGAGACCATCGAGGCCGAGCTGATGCTGGTGGCCGTGGGCCGGGGACCGGTGACGGCGAACCTCGGCTACGAGGAGCAGGGCATCGCCATGGAGCGGGGCTTCGTGCTCACCGACGAGCGGTTGCGCACGAACGTGCCCGGCGTCTACGCGGTCGGCGACATCGTGCCCGGCCTGCAGCTGGCCCACCGCGGGTTCCAGCAGGGCATCTTCGTGGCCGAGGAGATCGCGGGCCTGCAGCCGCGGCCGATCGACGAGAGCGGCATCCCGCGGGTCACCTACAGCGACCCGGAGATCGCGTCGGTGGGCCTCACCGAGGCGAAGGCCCGCGAGCAGTACGGCGCCGACAAGGTGAAGACGTACACGTACAACCTCGCGGGGAACGGCCGCAGCCAGATCCTCAAGACCGGCGGGTTCGTGAAGCTGGTCAGCGTGAGCGAGGGCCCGGGCGGCGACGGCCCCGTGGTCGGGGTGCACATGGTCGGGGCCCGGGTCGGCGAGCTCGTCGGCGAGGCGCAGCTCATCTACAACTGGGAGGCGTACCCTGCGGAGGTGGCGTCGCTGGTGCACGCCCACCCGACCCAGGCCGAGGCCATCGGTGAGGCGCACCTGGCCCTGGCCGGCAAGCCGCTGCACGCCCACGCCTGAGGACTGTCAAGATTTTCTGAACGCCCCTGAACAGCGCAGCTCACCGAGGCGTTCATAATCACTGAACGTTCTGTCACCGTCCGCGAAGGAGTCAGTTCACATGCCGGTATCGGTCACCATGCCCCGGCTGGGCGAGAGCGTCACCGAAGGGACGGTCACGCGGTGGCTGAAGCAGGAAGGCGACCGCGTCGAGGCCGACGAGCCGTTGCTAGAGGTCTCCACTGACAAGGTCGACACGGAGATCCCGGCCCCGGCCTCGGGCGTGCTGTCGCGCATCCTCGTGCGCGAGGACGAGACGGTGCCCGTGGGGGCTGAGCTCGCGGTGATCGCGGGCGAGGGCGAGGCCCCGGCCGCCCCGGCGCCGCAGGCCGCCGCACCCGCCCCCGCTGAGCCCGCCGCGGCTCCCGAACCGGCGCCCGCCCCGGCCCCCGCTCCGGCGGCCGAACCGGCTCCGGCGCCGGCCGCCGCCCCGGCGAGCGGGACTCCGGTGAAGATGCCGGCCCTGGGTGAGTCGGTGACCGAGGGTACGGTCACCCGCTGGCTCAAGAACGTCGGTGACACCGTCGGTGTGGACGAGCCGCTGGTCGAGGTCTCGACGGACAAGGTGGACACCGAGATCCCGTCGCCCGTGGCCGGCGTCGTGCTCGAGATCAAGGTGCCGCAGGACGCGACCGTGCCCGTGGGGGCCGAGCTCGCGATCATCGGTACGCCCGGCGCTGCGCCCGCTCCGACGGCGCCCGCTCCGGCCCCGGCGCCGGCCCCAGCACCTGCTCCGGCGCCCGCGGCGGCCCCGCCGCCCCCGCCGGCTCCAGCTCCTGCGGCGGCGCCGGCCCCGGCACCTGCCCCAGCTCCGGCACCCGCCCCGGCCGCTGCTCCGGCGCCCGCCCCGGCTCCGGCACCCGCCCCGGCTCCGGCGGAGCCCGCGGCGCCGGTCCGTGGCGAGGGCGACGGGTACGTCACGCCGCTCGTCCGCAAGCTCGCCGCGGACCTCGGCGTCGACCTGAAGACCGTGGTCGGTACCGGCGTCGGCGGCCGGATCCGGCGTCAGGACGTGCTCGACGCGGCCGCCCGGGCGACCGCGGCCAAGGCCGAGGCCGAGCAGCCGAAGCCGGCCGGGCCCGCGCCGAGCGAGCTGCGCGGCCGGACCGAGAAGATGTCCCGCCTGCGCGCGCTCATCGCCAAGCGGATGGTCGAGTCGCTGCAGACCTCGGCCCAGCTCACGACCGTGGTGGAGGTCGACGTCACCCGCATCGCGAAGCTGCGCGACCAGGTGAAGGCCGACTTCCAGGCCAAGCACGGCATCAAGCTGTCGTTCCTGCCGTTCTTCGCCCTCGCCACGGTGGAGGCGCTGCGCCAGCACCCGGTGCTCAACGCGTCGATCAACACCGACGAGGGCACGGTGACCTACTACGACGCCGAGCACCTCGGCATCGCCGTGGACACCGAGCGCGGTCTGGTCGTCCCGGTCATCCGCAACGCCGGGGACCTCAACCTCGTGGGCCTCGCCAAGCGGATCGCCGACCTGGCCGAGCGGACCCGGACCAACAAGATCAACCCGGACGAGCTCTCCGGCGGCACGTTCACGCTCACGAACACCGGCAGCCGGGGCGCGCTCTTCGACACGCCGATCATCAACCAGCCGCAGGTCGGCATCCTCGGGACCGGCGCCGTGGTCCGGCGGGCCGTGGTGATCGAGGACCCGACCACGGGCGGTGAGGTGGTGGCGCCGCGCTCGATGGTGTACCTGTCGCTCTCGTACGACCACCGGCTGGTGGACGGGGCCGACGCGGCCCGGTTCCTCACCACCATCAAGAACCGTCTCGAGGGCGGCGCCTTCGAGAACGAGTTCTGACCAGCGACCCGGCGATCGTGGTCGAGTTCGTGTTCGCGGAACGTCGGCCGCCCGGACTCGGCCACGATCGACCGGAGGGACGGAGACGGGGATGCGGGTAGTTCTCGCGGGGGCGTCGGGGTTCCTCGGCAGTCGACTGCGGACGAGCCTGGCCGCCGACGGGCACGAACTGGTCCGGCTGGTCCGGCGCCCGCCGACCCGCCCCGACGAGCATCGATGGGACCCGTTCACCGGGTCGCTCGACGCCGAGATCCTGGCCGGCGCCGACGCGGTGGTGAACCTGGCCGGAGCCGGGGTCGGGGACAAGCGCTGGAGCGACACCTACAAGCGGGTGCTGGCCGACAGCCGCATCCGGCCCACGAACACCCTGGCCACGGCCCTGGCCTCCCTTCCCGCCGAGCGCCGGCCGCGTGTGCTGCTGAACGCCTCGGCCGTGGGCTTCTACGGCGACACCGGCGACGCGACCGTGGACGAGTCCTCCCCGGCCGGCGGCGGCTTCCTGGCCGACCTGTGTCAGGCCTGGGAGGGCGCGACCTCCCAGGCCCGCGAGGCCGGCGTCCGGGTCGTGCTGCTGCGCACCGGACTGGTGCTCGACGCCAACGGCGGCATGCTCCGCCCGCTCACGCTGACCACCAGGCTCTACCTGGGCGGGCCGCTTGCCGGCGGTCGCCAGTGGATGCCCTGGGTCGCGATCGCCGACTGGATCCGGGCGGTCCGGTTCCTCATGGAGCACGAGGAGATCGCCGGGCCCGTCAACCTGGTCGGGCCCGAACCCGTACGCAACCGGGACTTCGCCCGGGCCCTCGGCCGAGCCCTGAACCGCCCGGCTCCGTGGCCCATCCCCCGGGTCGCGCTGCGCGTCGTCCTCGGCGAGTTCGCCAACGACGTGCTCGCCTCCCAACGCGTGCTCCCCGGCGTACTCACCCGGGCCGGGTTCACCTTCCAGCACCCCGACCTCGACAGCGCCCTGCGCGCCGCCCTCTCCCACTGAACACGTGCCCGGCGGAGTGCAGGAAGGACGCCCGCTTGACGCCTAGTGCCTAGGAAGGCGTCCCTCCTGACACTCGGGTGCAGGAAGGACGCCCGCTTGACGCCTAGTGCCTAGGAGGGAGTCCTTCCTGGCACTCAGGGGGACGCCAGGGTTGCACTGACCGAACGATCGTGCTTTTCTGGGAGGCGTGAGCAAGGGCGAGGCGACGCGTCAGGCAGTGCTGGACCGGGCGGTCGAGGTGGCCCGCCAGGTCGGCCTGAGCGGGCTGACCATCGGCCAACTCGCCGAGCAGACCCAGATGTCCAAGAGCGGCCTGTTCGCCCACTTCCGCTCCAAGGAGGCGCTGCAGATCGCCGTGCTCGAGCACGCGCGGGCCGCGTTCGAGGCCCACGTGGCCCGCCCCGCGCTGAAGGCCCCGCGCGGCGAGGCCCGGGTGCGATCGCTGTTCGACCACTGGCTGCGGTGGTTGACCCTGCCCGGCGGCTGCCCGTTCGTGGCAGCGGCAACCGAGTTCGATGACCAGCCCGGCCCGGTGCGGGACCGCGTCGTGCACGACCTGCGCGACCTCTTCGACATGATCGACACGGTCTTCCGCACCGGCATCACCGAGGGCCAGTTCCGGGCCGACGCCGACCCGGACCAGTTCGCGCAGGACTTCTACGGCGTGATCCTGGGCTACCACTACGTCCGCCGCCTATTCGGCGACGACCGGGCCGAGGAGCGGGCCCGGCATGCGCTCGACGCCCTCCTCGAGCAGGCTCGCCGTCCGGCCTGATCGCCCCGAAAGCCCTCCGACCAGCGAACCCCCGACCCCGACCAGCGAACTTCCCGACCAGCGAAGCCCACCGACCAGCAAGACCCAGCCGACCGGCTCACCCATCGACCCGCGAACCCGCGACCGCGGCCAGCGACAAGGAGTGCACCACCATGACCCAGACAGCCGTCCCAACCGAAAAAAGCACGATCGTTCGTATGTTTTCTGCGCCCTGGCCCATCCGCGCCACGTTCGGGGCCCTGGAGTGGCTGGCGCCAGCCGTGGGCGCCCGGTGGGCCGAGCGCATCTGGTTCCGGCTGCCGCGACCGAGGCCCCACCGGCCCGATTCCGGTGCCCCCGGCGGTACCCCGTTCACCACCGTCGTCAACGGCCGTCCGGTCGTCGGCGAGGTCTGGGGCGACGGGCCGCTCGTCTACCTGGTCCACGGCTGGGCCGGCCGCCGCGGGCAGTTCCGCGAGTTCGTGGGACCGCTGGTGGCCCGGGGGTTCCGGGTCGTCGCCTTCGACATGCCCAGCCACGGGGACTCGGCGCCCGGCCGGTTCGGGCCCCGGGCGTCGGCGATCCCCGAGTTCACCGAGGCGCTGACTCAGGTGGTGGCCGAGTTCGGCCAGCCTCACGCGATCGTCGCCCACTCGGCCGGCGCGGTCGCCACCGCCACCGCCCTCTGCGACGGCGTCCGGGCCGAACGGGTGGTGCTGCTGGCGCCGATGGCCAGCGCCCAGTCCTACCTGCGCCAGTTCGCGGCGATCCTGGGCCTGGGCGACCGTACGGTCACCCGCCTCATGGCCCGCGTCGAGCGACGGGTCGGCGCCCCGCTGCGGCACTTCGACATACCGGAGCTCGCCCGCGCGGTGACGATGCCCCCGGCCCTGGTCATCCACGACCGTACGGACCGGTCCACCTCCGTCACCGACGGTGCCGCCGTGGCCGCTGCCTGGCCCGAGGCCCGGCTGAAGGTCACCACCGGCCTGGGCCACAACCGGATCCTGCGCTCCCCCGAGGTCATCGCCGAAGCGATCGACTTCATCGCCGCCTGACGGCTCGCGGTCACGGCACCCGGGGTCACGGCACCCGTGGCCTCAGGGCGTCCCGGGCCCGAGGTTCCGGGGCGCGAAGTTCCGCGTCGCAAGGTTCGGGGTCGCGCCGACGAACGTCCGTCGTGGACCATGGCCCCTGTGACCCGCTCGGCCGGCCCACCGCCCCTCGACCCGCCCTGACACCGACGGCGGGCGGCGATCAACGCGCTCTGGGGACTGGCCCAGGCGCCGATCCTGCTCGCCATCGTGGGCGCCTCGCTGGGCCTGGCCACGGTGGTCGGCCGCGACGTGGCTACCCGGGTGATCGGCCGGGACGCCACCGCCGACGCGGTTCCCGTGGGTCTGGCGATCGGCATCGCCGTGGGCGTGTACACGATCAGCCGGCTCCGCGACTGGCTGCACCGCCTGCGGCTGGGGTGGCTGCGGCGCCGGGGTGACCGCGCCACGGCCGAGGCCGTCTGGGTGATCGCCGACCCCGCCCCCGGGCTCGCCGTGGAGGCGTACCTGGTCCTCGTCCGGTGGCGCGATCTCGCGGGCGAGCACGTCGGCGACCGCAGCTACCGCTTCCGCGTCCGGCCCACGGACGACTTCCTCACCCGGCTGACCGACGGCCGACCCGTGATCGTGCGATACCCCACGGCCTCGCCGCGCCGGTTCGTCATCGACATCCCGTACGCCCCGTCGATGGCCGATTTCTTCATATAGAAACTCCTCATCACGGCCGACGGCCTGGCCTGGAGCGAGCACTCCAGACCAGGCTTCGCGCCGCCGCCGCGACTCTGCGCGGCGGCGCTGACCGTCAGCACTCGCCGTCGGCGAGCACGTAGTAGTTCGGTCCGGTCTGGCGCAGCGTGTGGATGACGAAGACATTCCACAGGCCCATCGGCTGGTTGGAGCCGGTGGCGTACGTCTGGCCGAGGACCTGGTAGGCCCGGCCAGCGACGGTGTGGGCGTAGTTGCTGGCCGTGAAGCACGGCCCGGTCGGCGGCGTGGTCGGGGGCGAGGTCGGTGACGTGGGCGGGGAGGTTGGCGAGGTGGGCGGCGTCGAGCCGCTGTCCAGGCCGAAGAACAGCGCGTCGTAGTAGGCCGAGCAGATGGTGTCGAGGAAGTACGCCCCCGTCGCTCCACATTGGTGGGTCGCCGAGCCGGGATCGACGGGCGTACCGTGGCCCATCCCGCCGACCCGCTGCACCCGCACCACGGTCTGTCCCCCGCTGTCGTAGTTCTCCACTGTGGTGTTGGCCGGCAACGACGACGTCGAGGTCGGTGTGGTGGAGATGCCCCACACGTTCGTCCACTGGTCGCGGGACGCGTTCGCGTTCGCGGGCACGACGACCGCGTCGCTCGTGCCGTGCCAGATCGAGACCCGGGGGTACGGTCCGCTGTAGCCGGGGAAGGCATTACGCACCAGGTTGCCCCACTGGGCCGGCGTCTTGCTCACTGCCGTATACATGCAGATGTACGGACTGGTGACCGGGGCGCAGCCGTACGGGATTCCGGCCACGATGGACCCGGCCTCGAAGACATCGGGGTAGGTCGCGAGCATCACGGCCGCGAACGCACCCCCGGCCGACAGCCCGGTGACGAAGGTACGGTTCGGGTCGGCGCCGTAGGTGTTCTGCGCGTAGTCGACCATCTGCTTGACCGACAGCGCCTCGCCCTGGCCGCGGGCCACGTCGCCCGCGGTGAACCAGTTGAAGCAGGCGTTGGCGGCGTTGGCCGACTTCTGCTCGGGGAAGATCACGATGAACCGGAACAGGTCGGCGTACTTCGGCCACCCGGAGTTGCTGTAGTAGGCGTTGGCGTTCTGGGTGCATCCGTGCAGGGCCACGACGACCGGGGCACCGCCGCCGAGGCCGTCCGGCCGATACACGTACATATTCAGGTTCCCGGGGTTGGAGCCGAAGTTCGTCACCTGGGTGAGGGTCGCGGCGCTGGCGGGCCGGACCGCGACGACGAGCACGGCGAGGACCGTCACGACTAACGCCGCCGCCAGCGCGGCGAGTCGGGCGAGTGGGCGGGCGATGGGCGTACGGATGGCGGCGTCGCCAACCGCGACGGGATCGAGATCAGCAACGGGATCGACGGTGGGGACGGGATCCCGGACATCGGGCATGGCGGCCTCCCGAAGTGGACGGTGCAGGGTGAGGCGCGGGATGGCGTGCCCCGCCCGGGGCGGTCGGGCGGGGCCGCGTGACGCCAGTCACAGGGCTCACGCTAGGCACACCGGTCCCCGGCGAACCATGTCTGGCCGCCATACATTCGGCCGGGGCCGACCCGTGCCCGGCCACCATCACGGGCGCCCGGACATCGGGCTTACCCGTCTCTAGGCGCGCGGCCCGTCCGGCCCCGCGATCGCGTCGATGAGGCCGTACTCCAGCGCCTCGCGGGCGCTCAGCACTCGACCGGTGGACAGGTCATCCTCGATGCGGCTGCGTGGCTTCCCGGTGATCTCGGCGAGCCGGACCGCCAGCTGCTCCAGGTCCCGCAGGTACTGCCCGGCCGCGGCGGTCACCTCGTGGGCCGTGCCGGTGAGCGGGTCGACCCGGGGTTCGGACAGGCGGATGCGGGCGTGGGCGAGGGCCGTCCGGCGGTGCGCGGCGGCGAGGACGGCCAGCGCGGCGCCCCCGACCTCGGAGGTCACCACCACGTGCACGGCCACGCCGGCGACCGCGATGGCATCGGCGATCGTGAAGGCGGCCCCGAGCTCACCGTCGGGGGCCGACAGATGCAGGTGGACGGGCTCCGGCCCGGATCGGCCCAGCACCAGGAGCACTCCGGCGACGTGATTGGCCACGGCGGCATCGATGCGGCCCCGGACCAGGATCGTGCGCTGCTCGACCATCCGCTCGTCGAGCCAGGACTCGCCCGGCCACGACCCGCCTGGAATCGACCGGCCCGGCTCCGGCGGATCGGGTTCCTCAGGGGCCGCACGGCCCGGCTCGATGCCGGTCATCCGGGAAGCCTACCGCCGGTCGCGGCCGCAGCAACCCGTCCTGACCCCACGACCGACGCCGACCATCCACAGTGGATCATGAACACCCTGGCCGCCGAGGCGCGGCCGAGCGGACCACCCGTCGCAGCGGGTTGCTGCGGCTCCCGACGACCTACCCAGGGGCGGTCACAACGGCAGGTGAGACGCCACCACGCCCAGCGCGAAGGCCAGCCCGACGAGGGCCGTCAGGGCCAGGGCCACCCGCCGGAACCGGGCCTGCTGCGCGGGCAGTTCCTCGGGCAGGGCGAACACCCGGCGGGGCCAGCCTCGCCACGAGACCCACCAGAACAGCCCCGCCGCGGCCAGCCACAGCAGCGCCTTGGCGACGATCGCCGCCCACCAGGCCGACGATCGTCCACCGGCGAGCCAGACCAGGCCGGCGCCGGTCAGCGCCAGCCCGCCGAGCATCCCCACCACCGGCCACCGGTTGCCGGCCGCCAACTCGCGGTAGATCTCCTCCGCCCGCGTCGGATCGGGCACGGCGCGGGCGATCCGGGGCTGGACGACGACGAGGCTGTACGCCATCGCTCCCAGCCAGGCCACGGCGGCCCCCAGGTGCACCACCAGCAGCACGAATGTCATCGAGTCACGCTAGCGAGGAACCGTGGATCCGGGCGAATCGGTTGCGGCGCGTGCTGAGCGGGGCGCATGGTGGGGCTGACCGCGCAACGAGCACGGGGGAGGTGCCATGTTCGCACGCACGACCACGGTGATCGCACGGCCATCGGGCATCGACCGGGGTATTCAGTACGTCCGGGACGTGGTCATGCCGGAGCTGCAGGGCATCCCGGGATTCGTGGGACTGTCCACACTGGTCGACCGGGCCACCGGGCGGTGCATCATCACGTCCTCCTGGCAGTCGCCGGACTCGCTGCGCATGAGCGAGGCCCAGGTGCGGGGCATCCGGGACCGCTGCGGGGAGCACTTCGACGCCACCGAGACGGTCGTCGATCAGTGGGAGATCGCGGTCATGCACCGGGCCCGCACGTCGGAGCAGGCCGCCAGCGCAAGCGTCTCCTGGCTGGAGGGCGACCCGGCCACGATGGGCGCGTTGGTCGAAGCGTTCCGGGACGCCGTGCCGCGGCTGGAGCAGCTGCCCGGCTTCACCAGCACGAGCCTGCTGGTCGACCGCCGCAGCGGCCGGGCAGTGTCCACAGTGGTCTATGACGCTTCCGCGATGACCAAGGCCCGCCCCCACGAGAGCGCCATCCGGACCGCCGTCGCCGACATCGCGGGCGCGTACGTCATCGAGGTGGCCGAGTTCGAGCTCGCGATCTCCCAGCTGCGGGTCCCGGAGCTGGTGTGACCGGCGCTGCCAGCCACACCTCTCAGAACCCGGGGAATGCCCGCCGCAGGTCGTCCAGCGCGACGCCCGTCGCGGTCACCGCAGGCGTGTGCGCGGGGTCGAGCCGTCCGTAGACCAGCCGGATGAACGCCTCGGCCGGCAGGGCGAGCTCGGCGTTCGCCGCCGCGGCCCGACCGGGCTGAAGGCTCACCGCGGAGTCGAAGGTGAGCGTGAACTCCCGGTCGGGGTCGCTGGTGGTCACCTGCACGACGACACCGGCGAGCGCCTCGGCCTTACCGCTGAAGCCGGCCACCAGGGCCAGGTTGTCCGCCACGAGCCCCACCGCCTCGGGGCCGATCGTGGCGGTCGGGTCCAGGGCGACCGCGACGTCCCAGGTGTGCACGGCGTGCTCGTTGAGCCGGAGGAGGGCCAACCGGTCGGCCTCCACCTCGCCCACGAAGCTGGCGAACCGCAGCCGCGCCCGCTGGTCCGCGTCGAGCGACTCGAACCGCGCCACCAGCTGTCGATCCGACTCAATGCCGTCCCGGACCTGGTCGCTGGGCGCCTTGGCGTTCCACCGGTCCCAGATCGCCGGATACGCCTCCCGCCCCGGCGCCGGCGTCCCGTTCAGGGCGGCGTCGAACGCCAGCGCCATGATCTCCGCCCCGGAGCCGATGTGCGACAGCACCTGGGCGATGCTCCACTCGCTGGGGTAGGCCTGGGCCGTCTCCTGCTCAGGGGTCAATCCGGCCACGATCGCGGCGAGACGGTCATGCGACGCCCGCAGGGCGGCGATGGGGTCCTCCGACATGGGGTCCTCTCACTTGGTTGATCCGTCAACAAAGACTACCGGCCCCGGTGCCGCCCGGGTGGTCCGCCGCGGCACCCGCCCCACCGCGCCTCCACCAACTCGCGATCTTGGAAAACAAACTCCCCTATAGGGGGTATCGACTTCCAAGATCTCGCGGTCGGTAGGTGCGGCGTCCGGCGGCGGTCAGTGGTGAGTCACAGGACACGCCCCGGCGCCACATTCGGCGCGTTAGGCTCACGAGCGTGACGCAGACGCTGGCCACGAGCGCCTCGCCGACCGAGCTGACCCTCGTCCGCGCGGGCGTCGTGGATTACCTGACCGCCTGGGACGAACAGCGCCGGGTGCACGAGCAGGTGGCCGACGGCAAGGCCCCCGACACCGTGCTGCTGCTGCAGCACCCGAGCGTCTACACGGCCGGCAAGCGCACCGAGCCGTGGGAGCGACCGGTGGACGGCACGCCGGTCGTCGACGTCGACCGGGGCGGCAAGATCACCTGGCACGGCCCGGGTCAGCTCGTCGGCTACCCGATCGTGCGCCTGCCCGAACCGGTCGACGTGGTGGCGTACGTCCGCCGGGTGGAGCAGCTGCTGATCGACACATGCGCCGACCTGGGCCTGACCACCACCCGCGTCGAGGGGCGCAGCGGCGTCTGGGTGCCGGCCGACGACCGCGGGCCCGACCGCAAGGTGGCCGCGATCGGAATTCGCGTGGCCCGAGGCGTGACCCTGCACGGCTTCGCGCTCAACTGCGACTGCGACCTGCGCGCGTTCGACGCGATCGTGCCGTGCGGTATCCGCGACGCCGGCGTCACCTCGCTGTCGGCGGAGCTCGGCCGCCAGGTCACCGTGGACGAGGTCCTGCCGATCGTGGAGCACCACCTGCGCACCACGCTCCGCCCCTGACCGGGCGACGCCGTCTGCGAACCACGCTCCGCCCCTGACCGGGCGACGCCGTCTGGCCCTGGCCCGGCGACACCGTCCGGCCCTGACGGCGGCACCGTCTGGCTCTGACCAAGGGCTCCATCTGGCCTTGGCCGGGCGACAACCGACAGCCCCGTACCTGACCGGCCCGCCCGATCGGTGTGGGGGCGCACGTGAGCCGAGCGCACCCGGGGCCGACCGAGCGGGGCCGCCGACTCAGGGCGTCAGGCGCGTCAGGTCGCGCGGAAACAACGTCACCTCCCGGATGTTGGCCGCGCCGGTGAGGCGAGCCAGGAACCGCTCGAGCCCGATCGCGAAGCCACCGTGGGGTGGCATGCCGTGCCGGAACACCGACAAATACGACTCGTACGGCTCCGGCGACTCGCCCCGGGCGGCCAACGCCGCCACATAGTCCTCGTGCCGGTGCAGCCGTTGCCCGCCGGTCACCAGCTCGACGCCGCGAAACAGCAGGTCGAACCCGTTGGTGTAGCCCGGCCGGGACGGGTCGGGGTGGGTGTAGAAGGGCCGCTTGGCCGCCGGGAATCCCTCGACGAAGAGGAAGTCGGAGCCGTACTCCCGCAGGGCCCACTCCCCCAGCCACCGCTCGTGGGCCGGGGCCAGGTCCGGCTCGCCCGACAGGTCCTCGCCGAGCGCGTCGCCCACCATGGCCAGCGCGTCGACGAAGTGGACCGACGGAATCTCCTCCGGCACCCTCGTGTCCACAAGGGATGGATCGATCGCCGACACCATGCCGGCCAGCACCGTCCGCAGCACCGCCATCACGTCCCGGTGGTCGGTGATGAAGCCCAGCTCCACGTCCAGGGACGTGTACTGGGCCAGGTGGCGTACGGTGTCGTGCGGCTCGGCCCGGAACACCGGCCCCACCTCGTAGACGCGCTCGAACACACCGACCAGGGTCTGCTTGTAGAACTGGGGTGACTGGGCCAGGTAGGCGGGGCGTCCGAAGTAGTCGATGGCGAAGACGTTCGCCCCGGACTCGGTGGCCGAGGCCACGATCTTGGGCGTGTGGACCTCGACGAAACCCAGCTCATCCAATGTGGACCGGAAACCGCGGACGGCCGCGGCGCCGGCCCGGAACACCTTCTGCCGGGCGGGATGACGCAGGGCCAGACCGGCATGGTCGAGCTGGGTGGGCAGGCTGGCGGCCAGCGCGGGCCGGTAGAGGTCGAACGGAGCCGGCTCGGCCCGGTTCACAACTCGAACCGACGCCTCCACCATCTCGACGCCGGCCGGCGCCGCCGGGTTGGCGGTCACCCGGCCGGTCACCTCGACCACGCTCTCCTCGACCAGGGCGGCCAGGTCGGAGTCCACAGCGGACGGTGGCAGGACCACCTGGGCCAGACCCGTACGGTCGCGGACGATGAGGAACTCGACCGACTTCAGCCGTCGGTGGCGGTGGACCCACCCGGCGATCGTGACGGTCTGGCCGACCCGGGCGGGCAGCTCGATGGCGAGGGTACGGTGCATTGGTTCACCTCCTTTGGATACGCACGACACTGCGTTTCCCCGGAGGTGCGGGCGAGGGGCGGACGTTGCCCGAACCGGCGCCAGCGCGCCGAGGGCAAACTCCAACCATGCCGGGGTGTCGGCCTCGCGGTGCCACCGCACCTTCACCCGTTGGGGCGGCCCCAGCCGTCCGCAACGGGCCTCATTTGCGGTTGCGGCTCGGGAGTGTCTTCACGGCCCGGCGCCAGACCGCCTTTCCAGCTGCCGGCGGCTCTCTGGGCTGGCGGGATCGGGACGCTACTCGTCTCCGTCATCGCCGTCGCCCACCAGGTTAGCCGTCGGCGCAACGAGATTTCTCGAGGTTTTCTCGCGGTTCCGCCAGGGCTTCGTCACGGGTTGCAGGGCGAGCAGGGCTCGTCGGAGGACGAGAGAAGTCGCAGACCCGGCTCGGCGAACTCGTAAGTCGCGGTGCGCCGGAGATCAAGCCCGGCGAGCGGAACGTCCGGGCTGCGGGTGAAGTAGACGACCGTCACGATCCCGTCGGCGATCGAGATGCTCTCGACGGGGTTGCGGTCACCGAGGGCTTCGCTGCCGGCCAGGGCCGGCCCGGACTCGGTCGCCAGCCAGACCACGAGGGTGTAGAGGGTGGCCGAACCCTCCGGGTCGATCCGGACGGCGGCCACCGCATCGACGGCCCGGTCGCCGTTGAGGTCGCCGGTGGCGCAGGCGGGCAGAAGCTCGATCAGCGTTCCGTCCGCATCGGTGTACCGCCCGCCGACCAGCTGCACCAGGCCGGCGCCGGCGTAGTCGGCCAACGGGAACGCCACCGCGCCCACCGCGGCGTTGCCGAGCTGGTCGCACCGCACCCCAGGTGGGGCGACCGTCGGCGGTGCGGAGGTCGACGCCGCCGCGCCCGGGGCCGTCGTGGCGGCCGGGGACTCGCCGAAGACCGGCGTCCCGTCGCCGCTCGCCGCCGGCGTGCCGGCGCCCCGACACGCCGCGAGCGTCGCCACCGCCGCGAGCGCCGCGACCAGCGCAGCCAGCCGAACCCGCATCGCCACCGTTCCTTTCGGGTAGGTCTTGCTCGGCCGTGTGCCGTACGCCGGTGAGTCCGTACGCCAGGTGCGTCTCGTACGCCGGCCATGTCCGCGCGGGCCCGGCCCGTCGAGCACTCACCCTCGGACGCGTACCCCGGTAGGTATCCCTCGGGTGCGTACCCTGCGGACCTACCGGTCGGTAGGTCGTCCCCTCGGGTGCCCGGCCGACGGCCCGTAACCGCGCGTTCCCGGCACCGTAGCAACGCGCGCCAACTCCGGCCGGCGGCGTGACGGGCATCGCGCCCGGAGCTGTCCCGATCGATCACTTCCGGGGCTAGGCTGGCAGACGTGACGACGACGAGCGGGCGAACCGGGCCGAACAGCCTGGTCGCTCCCGAGGGCCGCCGGCTCCTGCGCATCGAGGCGCGCAACGCACAGACCCCGATCGAGCGCAAGCCGCCGTGGATCAAGGTCAAGGCCACGATGGGGCCGGAGTACACCCAGCTGCGCAGCCTGGTGGCCCGGGAGGGCCTGCACACGGTCTGCCAGGAAGCGGGCTGCCCCAACATCTACGAGTGCTGGGAGGACCGCGAGGCCACGTTCCTCATCGGTGGGGACCAGTGCACTCGGCGGTGCGACTTCTGCCAGATCGACACCGGCCGCCCGGCCGATTTCGACGCCGATGAGCCACGGCGAGTCGCCGAGTCGGTGGCGAGCATGGGCCTGCGGTACGCGACCATCACCGGCGTCGCCCGCGACGACCTGCCCGACGGCGGGGCGTGGCTGTACGCCGAGACCGTCCGGCAGATCCACGCGCTCGTGCCGGGCTGCGGCGTCGAGCTGCTGATCCCCGACTTCAACGGCAACCCGGCCCAGCTCGGTGAGGTGTTCGGCGCTCGGCCGGAGGTACTCGCCCACAACGTGGAGACGGTGCCGCGCATCTTCAAGCGGATCCGGCCGGCGTTCCGTTACGAGCGGTCGCTCAACGTGATCACCCAGGCCCGGGAGGCCGGGCTGGTCACCAAGTCGAACCTCATCCTCGGCCTGGGTGAGGAACGCGAGGAGGTCCTGCAGACGCTGCGTGACCTGCACGCCGCCGGGTGTGAGCTGGTCACGATCACCCAGTACCTGCGGCCGACGCCCCGGCACCACCCGGTCGAGCGCTGGGTCAAGCCGGAGGAGTTCGTCCAGTTGCGGGAGGAGGCCCTGGCGATCGGGTTCACGGGCGTGCTCAGCGGCCCGCTCGTGCGCTCCTCCTACCGGGCCGGCCGCCTCTACCAGGAGGCCATCGCCGCCCGCCTTGCGCGTTGATCTAGGGCTTGGAGTGGTGGTTGGAGATCAACAAACCACCCTACGCCCTAGATCAACGCGAGTGGGTGCATAGACTCGACGCATGGCCAAGGCGACCCAGGAGAGGCCGGGGTTCCGCGAGACGCTCAAGCGGCTGCCCCTGGTGTTTCAATTCACCGCGAAGCGGGACAAGTGGTTCGTTCCGCTGATCATATCGGCGGTCGTCATCGCCCTGGCGATCACCGTCGCTCTGTCGTTCGCGGTGCACTGGTTCGCCATCCCGTTCGGCCTCATGCTGGTGCCGCTCGCCATGCTGATCGTGCTGAACCTGCGGGCCAATCGGGTGTTCATGATGGAGGCCGAAGGCCAGCCCGGTGCCGCCGCCGGCATCGTCGAGAACATGCGGGGCGACTTCCGGGTCACCCCGGCGCTCGCCTCGACCACCCAGATGGACTTCGTCCACCTGGTGGTCTGCCGGGCCGGCGTCGTGCTCCTGGGCGAGGGCAACCCGAACCGGGTCCGCACCCTCATCGGCCAGGAGCGCAAGCGCCTGCAGAAGGTGATCGGCTCGGCCGACCTGCGCGACTTCATCATCGGCAACGCCGAGGGCCAGGTGCCGCTGCGCAAGCTGCGGATGACCCTGCTCAAGCTGCCGCGCACGCTCGGGCCCAAGGAGGTCGCCGCGATCGACAAGCGGATCAAGGCGCTGGCCGCCCGCCCGCAGCTGCCCAAGGGCGCGATCCCCAAGAACCTGCGCCCGCCCAAGGGCGCCTTCCGCGCCCTGCGCGGCCCGCGCTGACGGCCCCTGAGGGAGGCCCGTGACCCACGGGCCGCTGTGCTCCGCGTAACTGCCCCCGAGCCCGCCCCGGCGCACCGTAACCCACGTCGGCGCCGGACCGACCCGGCGCCGTAACCCACGCCGGCGCCGGACCGACCCGGCGCCGTAACCCACGCCGGCACGTAACCGACCCGGCGCACCCGCGTGGCGCGAGAGCCCGCCCACGGTCCGTCGTCGACGTGCGTCTCGGACCGCGCACCGGCCCGCGCCCGGATCGACGACAATGCTCAGACGAGAGGCTCCTCACAGCGGTCGACCGCCGACGACAGGCATCTGAACCTGCGCATCCGTTGCGGACCCGGTACAGTCACGGCGGACTGCCGACGATTCATGGTGCGATGACCAACAATGACGTGACCCTGGTGATCCCGCGACAACCCGGATCAGAGGTCCGTGAATTTGATCCCGCCGATCCGTGGGAAGCCCCGACCGGGAGCGAAGCGGAGGCGGCGCCCGACGCCCGGACCCGGGCCCTGTCCACCGTGGCCTGGGTGATCCCCACCCTGACCATGGGCGTGGTCGGATTCATCCGCCTCGATCGGCCCGGGCTGTGGGGGGACGAGCTCATCACCTGGGGCTTCGCCGTGACCCCGTGGCACGAGCTTTTCCCGCTCCTGCGCACCTCCGAGACCGTGCTCGGGCCCTACTACGCGCTCGTGTGGGCCTGGGTGGGGCTCGTCGGCGACTCCGACTTCGCGCTCCGGGCACCGTCGGTGGTGTTCATGGCCGCCGCGGCCGGGCTCGTGGCGATGGTGGCCACGCGCGTCGCGGCGCCGAGCACCGGGCTCGTCGCGGGCCTGTTGTTCGCCGTGCTCCCCGTGACCACGCGGTCCGCCCAGGAGGCCCGCCCGTACGCGCTCACCGTGCTCGCCGCGGCCCTGGCCACCTGGCTGCTCGTACGCGCGCTCGACCGGCCGACCATCACCCGGTGGCTGCCGTACGCGCTCGCCTTGTGGCTGCTCGGACTGGCCCACGCGGTGGCGTTGACCCTCGTGGTCGCCCACGGCACCGCGATCCTCGCCGTTCGCCGGAAGGCGATGCTGGGCTGGCTGCTGAGCGCAGTGGTGGGTGTCCTCCCGGGCGGGCTGCTGCTGGTCATGGGAGCGTCCCCGCTGGCTCCGGTCGCCGACCTTCCGTCGGCCAGCGCCGACCGACTGGCCGCCCTGCCGGAGAACCTGTTCGGCGGAACCCTGATCGGGGGCGTGCTGACCGCGCTGGCTTTGATGGGCCTGGCCCTGGACCGGCGCCTCGCGCTCGTCACGGTCTGGGCGATGCTCCCCGTGGGGTTGCTGTTCATCGCCGGCCACATTACATCAATATTTGTTTATCACTATCTCCTGTTCACCGTGCCCGCCTGGGTGATCCTGGCCGCCGTGGCCCTGACCCGGTCCCCGATCATGCGGGCCCTGGCCGCCCTGGGTGTCATTGCGACGCTCGCCTTCCCGACCCACACCGAGCTGCGCCAGACCGCCGGCCACGGCCAGGACTCGAAGGCGCTGGCGGCGACGTTGGCGGCCCGGGCGACGCCGGCCGACGGCGTCCTCTTCGGCCCGCACGCCGATGGCGAGAGCATCGTCGGCCGCGACCTGGTGGCCCACTACGTCCCGTTGAGCCGTCGGCCCACCGACGTACTCGCGCAACGACCGCCCCGCACCAACGGTTCGACCATGCCCACGGAGTGCCCCGACGTCGCGGCCTGCCTGTCGGAGGTGGAGCGGCTGTGGATCGTCCGCACGGTGGCGACCAACGATCCGCTCGCAGGAATCAGTGCGCCGACCCGGGACGCGGTCGCTGAGCTGTACGAGATCACCGAGACCTGGCGTTTCCGCGGGCTCACCCTCGCGCTGGCCGTCCGTAAGCCCGTCGACGAACCAGCGACGTCGCGCTGACCGCTCTGCCACGGGGATCGACGAGTGCTCGCCTTCCTGCTGCAGATCACCGCGCTGCTGGACCGGGGACGCCTGTATCTGTTCGCACTCTTCATGATCTGGATCTGGCTGCTGTGGCTGCTCCGCGTGGTGCTCGCGGCCCAGTACCGGCCCTTTGACGGCACGTTCACGGGCACCACGTCCGTGGTGATCCCGGTGGTCGACGAGGATCCTGAGCTCTTCGCCGACGTACTCGGCCGCATCGTCATGTCTCGGCCGGACGAGGTGGTCGTGGTGATCAACGGCCCGCGCAACCCGCGGCTGGAGGCCGTCTGCCAGCGCATGGGCGTTCGGTGGGCCTGGACCGAGACGCCGGGCAAGCGGAACGCGCTGCGGATCGGGTTCGGCCTCACCACCGGTGACGTCGTCGTGCTCGTGGACTCCGACACGCTATGGATGTCCACCACGCTCAGCGAGCTGGTCAAGCCGTTCGCCGATCCGCGCGTGGGCGGTGTGACCACGCGACAGGCGATCATGCACCCGGGCCGGAACGTCCTGACCCGGTGGGCCGACTGGCTGGAGAGCGTGCGCTGTGAGTACTCGCTGCCCGCCATGAGCGTCCTCGGCACGGTCGGCTGCCTGCCGGGGCGTACGATCGCGTTCCGGCGCGCGGTCATCGAGCGGAACCTGGAGCGCTTCCTCGGCGAACGCTTCCTCGGCGTCTTCCTCGAGGTCAGCGACGACCGTACGCTCACCAACTACGCTCTGATGGACGGATATCGTACGGTCTATCAGTCGACCTCGCTGGTCTACACCGATGCCCCGACGAACCTGTTCAAGCTCATCCGCCAGCAGTACCGCTGGGCGCGCGGCTCGCAGTACAACACGCTGCGGATGCTGGGCTGGATGCTGCGGAACGCACCGGTGCTGGCGGTGTTCTATCTGTCCGACATCGTGGTGCCCTTCGTCCTCGTGGGCACGTTCGCCTCGTGGGGCGCCTCGATGGTGTACGGGCACGAGCTGGAGCTGTACGAGGTCCTTCCGCTCCCGGACGATTCGGCCCTGGCCCTGCTCGCGATCCTCGGGTTGAGCCTGCTGATGACGACCCTGTCCGCGGGCGTACGGTTCGGCCGGCACTTCGCCTACCGGCCCGGGGACATCGCGTACCTGCCTATCTTTATGCTCATAAACACGTTCCTCCTCATGCCGATCCGGGTCGTGGGCTTCTTCCGGATGGCGCACAACGCCGGGTGGGGCACCCGGGTCGGCGGCTTCGCCGGGTCCCGCTCCTTCAACGCCCAGGGACTCGTGCCGTACGTGGTGGGAGGGGTGATGCTGACCGCGTCCGTGATGGTCGGTGTCTAGGCACCAGCCCCGGTCCAGCCGGATCTACCGGACCTGGATGACGGCCAACGCGCTGCTCCTCATGCTGCTCAGCGGGTGGGTTCTGCAGCGTGGCCTCGCCACCGGCGAGCCTCCGGTCGTTGCCGGTCCCGTGACCGCGAGACCGACCCCGACCACCGCCCCGATCGCCATCCCGACCCGAAAGGCGATCCTGGCCCCGCCCGGCCAGCGCTTCGGCCTCAGCGCGCCCGAGGTGCCCTGGTCCTCCGCCGAGATCAACCGGATCGCGGAGCAGGCCGGTGTCGTCCCGACGCTGCTGCAGTTCTTCATCCACTGGAACGACCCGATGCGCTTCGACGCCATCGCCGCCAGCTACGCCAAGGGCGCGATCCCCGTGATGTCCTGGGAGCCCTGGGCGGGGCGCGCGGCGGGCGAGGACCAACCGGAGTACGCGCTGGCCCGCATCATCGCCGGTGAGTTCGACGACTATCTCACCACCGTGGCGACCGGCATCCGGGACCAGCGATACCCCGTGGTGATCCGGTTCGCCCACGAGATGAACGGCCACTGGTACCCCTGGTCGGAGCAGCGCTCCGGCAACCAGCCGGGCGAGTTCGTCCGGGCCTGGCGGCACGTCCACGACGTGTTCGACCGGGTGGGCGCCACCAACGTCGTCTGGGTGTGGAGCCCCAACATCCTGCGGCCCGTGCCCACCGTGAGCCTGGCCGACCTGTATCCCGGCGACGAGTACGTGGACTGGGTGGGCCTGGTCGGCTACGCCGTCGGCGAAGCGACCGCGGCCGAGGTGTTCGAGCCGACCATGCAGGCGGTCCGGGCCTTCACCCAGCGGCCGTTCCTCATCACCGAGACGGGAGCGGCGCCGGGGCCCGCCAAAGCACCGTGGATCTCCGACTTCTTCGCCTGGCTGCCCCAGCATCCGGACGTGGTCGGAGCCATCTGGTTCGAGTTCAGCACGGCCGACGGAGGCACCGAGGACTGGCGTCTGACCGAGACGCCCGAGACCGCGGCGGCGTTCCGGGCCGGCGCGAGCCAGGTCGCGTGGGCACCACCGCTGCCGATCCCGGCTGGGCGCCGATGACGCGACACCTGACCCGCTGGACCCGCAGCGCCGCCCGCCGGCTCGTCAGCACGCCCGGTGGTCGGACCGCGCTGGGCTGCGCATGCGCGGTCGCGGCGGTCACGGTGGCGATCGTCGTCGCCTCCGCCGCCGCGCCGCCGCCAGTGGACGTCGGGGCCGAGCCCGCCCCACCGAGGGAGGTGTCCGCCGAGCCGGTGACCGCCCGGGTGGACGTGGACGCGGCCACGAGCCTTGGTGCGCTGAACAATCCGGCCAACTACCAGAACCAGGCGGATCACAGCCGGGCCCTCGGCCCGCGCGACCTCGAGCGGGCCGCCGCGCTGCGACCGACGGTGATGCGCGCCTGGATCACTCCCCGCGGCTACTACAACGTCGACACTGGACAGTTCACCTTCGACTACGTCGCGCCCAGCGGAAACAGCCTCTACGACTACCTCGACCAGGTCGTCAGCCACGGCGGCGAGCTCATGCTCAACGTGGAGCAGTGTCCGCAGCAGCTGATGACTCTCGATTCGCCGGACGAGTGCCGGGACGTCCTGCGCGCCGGCATCCGGCACTACAAGGTGCGCTACCCGCAGCTGAGCTACATCGAGCTGTTCAACGAGCCGGACAAGAACTGGGCCCTGTCACCGAACGAGAGCCGACCCCTGTCGGTCGAGGAGTACTACCGGTGGTTCTCGATCGCGTACCGCATCGTCGACGAGATCAACCGGGAGCTCAACCCGGAGATCCCGCTGAAGCTGGGCGGGCCGGTGACCTACACGTTCAACCGCTCCTACCTCGAGCAGTTCATCGAGCTCTACAGCCGCGACCCCAGCCCGGCCAAGCGGCTCGACTTCATCTCCTACCACCAGTACCGGGCCCGGGAGAATCCGGCGAGCGTCGCCACGGAGAAGGCCGCGGTGGCCGAGTGGCTCCTGAACCACGGGCTGGACCCGAAGCTGCCCGTCTTCGTCACCGAGTACGGCGTCTTCCCCGGCGAGAACACCGGTACCACGTTCGCCGCCGATCGGCTCACCCAAGCGGCCGCCATGGCCACGCTCGGTTACTACTACATCGAGGGTGGCCTCGACATGCCGATGCACTGGGTGTTCGACCACCCCACCAACGACCGTAAGTCGATGTTTGTCGATGACGTCGACGGTGCCGTCACGCCCTACTACAACATGGTCCTCATGCAACGGATGCTCGGCCGGGAGCGGCTCCTCGTGCATTCGAACGCGCTCAGCGCCGAGGGCATCGGGGTCAACGCCCTGGCGAGCGCCGACCCGGACCGGATCGCCGTACTGGTCACCAACTACCAGTGGACGACGGGCGTGGCCACGCATCGTGTGGGCCTGTCCGTGGACAACCTGCCCTTCGCCGACCGTCCCATCGTGGTGACGCGCTACCACGTGGACAGTCGGACGAGCAACTACGACAACGACCCGGACCACGCCAACCTGCAGGTCGTCGAACAGTACACTGTGGACCCCACCGCCACCGCCGAGATCACGTTCGTCCTTGAGCCCAACGCCATCTCGCTGGTGGAGCTGACCGCTGGCTGATCCCGCCGGCCTCCGGCGGCCTGGTGCCGGCGTACCCCGGAGCGTCACCGGGCCGGCCTACCCCCGAAGCAGTGCGGCCACCCGTTCCTGGGCCGCCCGGTAGGCGGCGGCCTCCCGCTCGGACTCGCTGAGATCCGGCCGGTCGGCGGCCGCGGCGGCCGCCGCGTACGCCTCCTCGGCGGCCCGCGCCACCCACTCGCCCAGCCCCACCATGGCCGGCCCCGAGATGAGGCCCGTCACCGGCATGCCGGGGTTGACCGCCAAGGCCAGATCGGACCCGGGCCACGCCGCGAGCACGGTGGGCAGGTCGGCCTGGGCGTACGGCACCTCGCCCAGGTCGGCGTACAGCCGTTGCCGGTTGGTGTAGGCGATTGCCACGGCGGTGCCGTCCGCTGTGGACGTTCGCCACCAGGCGAAGTCCGGATCGCCCGGCGTGCTGTCCGGCCGCCCGTCCGCGGGAATGGGCAGCACCAGATCACCGGCCAGCAACGCCAGGGCGAACCGGGTGTGGTCGCCGGTTCGGACGGCGGCCCGAATGGCCGCATCGACCGGGTAGACCGCACGCTCCGCCTGCTCGGCAGTCCGGGCCACGGCCTCCGCATCGAACAGGGCCTGCACGGGCGTGCCGAGGTTGACGGCGAGCCAGGCCGCAGGGTCGGGCCAGGCGTGGGCGAGGTCGGGGAACGGGACGGCGCGGCCGTGCTCGTGGCCGAGCGTCGCTCGCATCGTGTCGACCGACGTACACACAATGATGTATGTGCGACCGTTCACGACGCCGGTCGGCCAGGGCGCCTGGCCCACGGCCTCGCGGCCGATCTCCGGCGGCTGCGGCAGCCACACGGTCGCCGACCCGAGGACACCGCGGTACTCCTCGACGTCGCCGCGCACCAGCGCCGAGCTCAGAGCCCGTTCCACGTCGTTGGCCGGCTGCCACCCATCAAAGGTCATAGATTCACCGCCCGGGGCCCACTACCACGTGCCGTCGACGCGAACCCGACGCGGAGCCCGTCCCGACAGCAGTGTCTGAAGCCCTTGCTCCACGGTGTCGCCCAGGAACCACTCCGCCGTGTGGTCGATGACGAACAGCCGCCCGTGCTCGTCCACGGCCAGAATGCCTGGACCACCGATCTCGAGGCCCAGCGGCGCCATCCGTGCCCCGACGGCGGCGCCGAGGGCGTCGAGCGTGGCGACCGTGGGCAGGGCCAGGGTGGGGTCGATCACGTACCCGCTGGCGGCAACCTCGACCCCGCCGCCCGGGGCCTCGTGCCGCTGGCCGCCCACACGGCGGTAGGCATCCAGCGCCGCCGCGGGCAGCGCGTGGTGCCGACCGTCCGGGGCCGCGTACCCGGTCACCGTCAACGCCCACCGCCGCACCGTGTCGAATCGCTCGTCGGAGTCGTTCGGAGCGCCGACCACCGGTGGCGCGGCGCGATTGACGCCGATGCCGAACGCGTCCAGCAGCACCTGGCAGCTCCGGCAGGGTGGACAGGGGGTTCCGTGCGCGGGATCGCCGTGCTCCCGGACGTGGACGACCTCGATGGTGCTGCCCGCGAGTATCGACCGCGCCCGCTCCACGGTCAGGGTCGCGTCCTGCCCTCCGTCGACCACCCAGAGCCGGTCGGAGATGAGGACGGCCTCGGCACACCAACCGACGAACCGTTCCCGCCGGTCGGGCGGCAACTGGTCCAGCAGCAGGCGGACCAGCGGATGCCACTGCGGCGCGACGTCGCCCTTGACCGAGGTATGTCTATAAATCGTGTCCCCGGTCAGCAGGGCGCCCGCGGTCATGGGCAGGGTCCGAGCGTCCACGAGGTTCGACGATAGTACATACGCACTGGGGCGTGCGCTGCCGTGCTTCCCTCAGCTGGCCTGCGGTTCCAGCAGTCGGCGCAGTGCGATGACGTACCCGCCGTCGGGGGTCGACGGATCCGGCTCGCCCAGCCGGGCGATCTCCCGCTGGGCCGTCGTGGTGAGCACGGAACGCAGCCACTCCGCCTTCTCAGGCTCCAACAACGTGAGGTCAAGCCCACCGTTGGCGTCCGCCCTGTTCCGCCAGGTGTTCATCTCCTCCGGCGCGCCATCGGCCAGCGTGGCGTCAATGAGGCGGTCGAACAGCCTGCCCTGCACCCACCACAAGTGGTGATCGTCAATCTGGATCGCCAGCATCGAACCCAATCCTCACGATCGCATTGCCCCGGTCGGTCTTCGGCGGCAGGGAGTCGAGGTATCTCCTGACCAGCTCGATCTGCTCCGGGGTGTACCCGGTCATGTCTATCACGGTGTAGTCATTGGCCTTGAGCAGGTGCTTGTCGATCGAACGCCGGAACACTCTCCAATCGAAGTGATCCCGCATAGCGCCGTTGCCCAAGGCGTCGTAGGTACGCCCCCGATCGTCCGACCAGTCGTACCCGGGGTCGGGTGGCGGTGGTGCCGTGAAGGTCCGCCCGGCGAAGTCCGGGTGTCTGGCCAGGCGCTCCGCGGTCGCCACCTCCGACGGGCGCAGGTAGTCATACATCGTCTGGTCGAGAGTCGCCGGCTGAGGGGGCGGGCCACCGGGCTGCTCACCGTCGCCCGCCGGCGTACGGTCGTCGCGACCCGGCGTCTCCCGGTCGGCGGGCGGCTCGTCGCTCGGACCGCCGGACGGCGCACCGGCCGATGGCTCGGACGTGGCGGGCCCGGCCGGCTCGGCGGGTGGCGTAACGGGCCTGGCCTGGGGGTCGAGCACGATCCCGTGGATCTCCTGGAATCGGGCCGACCACGAGGACGGCACGCCGAGCTGGCCCGTCTGGGGATCGACGACAAGGACCTCTCCATCGACGTTGACCATGGCGAAGATGTGCCGTCCGCCGCTCGTCCACGAGGAACGGACGGCAGCCATCGAGCCCGGGCCCGCCTGGCGGAGTTCGTCGCGGATCACGTCCAGACCTCGGGCGTCGCCGTAGTCCCGGAAGGGCGCGCCAAGGGCGTCCGCCAACCGGGCGTCGCCGTTGGCTTCGCCGCCCGTGCTTTCGCTCCTGGGCGCGGCGACGGTCGGGTCGCCGTACCAGGTCGCCGCGAACGCGGCGACACAGTCGACACAGTTGTTGGACCGGCCCGGAACCGTTGTTCCGCCGCCGTTGATCGCCTTCAGCCAGGAACCCTCCCGGGGATCCGGATGCCGCAGCGGCTCGCCGTCCGGTCCCCGTGGGAGGACCGCTTCCAGCCGCGCCACGTCGTTGGGATCGATGGGTGCCAACCCACCGGGAACGTCGTACGGTCGGCCCTGGTCGATCGGGCCCGTGGGTAGGCCACCACCGTCGCCGTGCGGAAGGGGTTGGTCCGGACCCCAATCGCTCAAGTGCTCGATTTCGAAGAACTTCAGCAAGGGCGTACACGTCGCACACGGCGGGGTGAACTCGCCGTGCGCCATATGGACGTCACCGAAACTCACGTCTCCTATGCGGTGGGTGGTGACGACGCTGCCCTTCAGCTCGTCGATCACGTGCTTGATGAAGGAGTCCAGCGGGGGTGCCGAATCCGGACCACCGGGCGAATCCGGGTCGCGGTTGATGCCGAAGACCGCGTCCAAGCGGGCGCCGATACCGCCGTCCGAGTCACGCCGGCCTTCAACCCCGCCCGACGCGTCCGACCGGCCCCCAGCGCCGTCGGAGGACAGGTTCCACTGAGCCGCCAGTTCGTAGATCCGGTCGGACACCAACGCGACCTCGGCGCAGCTCCCGTGCGACTTGGGCGGGGTCGTGCCCTGCTCCCGGAGGCGTTGGTCGATGCCATCGAGCACGAGCTTGACCAGTGGATGCGGCTTCGGTTCCAAATGCGGCGTGCGGCTGCGATCCGCCTTCATGCTCGAGTGCATGTGGACCTCGCCGTCCGGCGTGAGCATGGCGCCGGCCATTCCGGGCCGCCGACGGTGGCTGAGCCCTTGCTGCTCGGCAACGTCCCGCACGCCGTCGGCGAACGACGTCGCCGCGTCGGTCAAGGCCTGCCGCACCTGATGAGGACTCGCGTTCTGGCCCAGATGGAAGGACGGTTTCTCGAACGCGTATGAGCCATTCGCCGTCGTGCCTTCCGAGCGGCGGACACCGCCGTCGCCGGCGGCCCCGTCGGACGGGCCCACGTCCGCTGGCGGAGCCCCGCTGGGCGGACCGCTGGCATCGCCCGAGCCCGGTACCCCGCCAACGTGGTGGTCGCCGGCGAGCGCGGACCAGATCGCGCCACCCCCGGTCGGCGGGCCCGCGGGCGCCGGCGATGGGCCGACCACCGACGGATCCGGCGCAGGACCGACCGGGGTCGGCCCGGTGGCCGGCGGAGCCGCCGGAGTCGTGACGGCCGAGCTCGGCACCGGCCCGAGCCCGGCTGGCTGTCCACGTCCCGCCTGCGCCGGCACCGAAGAACCGGCCGGCGTACCCCCCGGATGCGGCGCGCTTCCCGGATGCGACGCGCTTCCCGGCGATGTCCCCGCGCCGCTGAAGTGCGGCGTGCTCGCCGGTGGCGGCACCGTACCGCCCGCCGGTGCGGGCGTCGCGTGATGGTGCGGCGGGGCGGCGTGGGGGCCCGCGGACGCCGTCGGACCAGTCGACGCCGTCGGGCCGGTGGACGCCGTGGGCCCCGCCGTACCGGCCGGACCGGTCGACATAGTTGGCCCCGCCGATCCGGTCGGGCTTGTCGAGACGGTCGGATTTGTCGATACAGGTGATCCCGGCGGCGGTCCCAGGGAGGCGGCCGGGGACGGTCCGGTGGACACGGCCGTCGCGGTGGTCGGGGCTGTCCCCGCCCCGGGCATCGTCCCAGCCGGGGTCGGTGCCCCGGTGGACATCCCTGCCGGCGTTGCGCCGACCATGGTCACGGGCGGGGGCCCGGCCGGTGACTGAGCGGCCGGTGACTGAGCGGCCGGTGACTGGGCGGCCACCGAATGAACGGCCGGCGTCGGACCGGTCGAGGTCGACGCCCCGGTCGCGCCCATCGGCGGTGCTCCCGGGCCGGCATCGGTCGCAACACCCGCGAGCACCGGACCGGTGGTCGACCGCGCGCCCGTAGGCGGCGCCGCGTCGACGGTCGCGGGCGACGGGGTGGTCGACGGCGAGCCAAGTCGATCTATGTTTGGGCTGTCGATGCGAACGGGCCCGTCGAGACCGGTCAGCGAGACGGTGGTCGGCGCGAGATCGCCGGCGTTGGGACGGGCGGTAGCTGTCGAAACGTCAGGAACATCAGCGAGGCGGGCGGCCAGCGACGCGCCCGTCCCCTCGGCCACGCTGAGCGCCGTACCGAACACGGCCGAGGTGAGCAGATCGCCCGCGCTGGGCAGATGCCACTGATTCCAGTCTCCCTCGACCAAGCCGCTGTAGAGACCGGTGGCGAGGAAGGTGCCACCCTGATCGGCCATCACGTTCGCCGCGACCTCCCGCCCCATCCGGGGGGCCCACCCGCCGTAGGTCGGAGCCATGCGGTACGGGAGCACCGAGAGCGGACCCGCCAGCGCGGCGCTGAAGGCGGCGATCTGCAGGGATCGCGTGTCCCAGCCCTCCCGGTGACCACGCTGGATCTGGTAGCCCTGGGCCAGGATCTCGGTCACGAGCTGCTGTCCGACCTGCAGGGCGGTCTGCTTGAGGGCCTGCAGACCCACCCATCGCCAGGTGAGCCGGGTCGACAGCCGCGTCACCGCGTTCCGGGTGGCGGCCCCGATGGCGCGTATGGTGAGGCGCCGCAGTGCCGCCTCGACCGCTTCCCGCAGCACCTGTCGGCCCGCGGCCGTGAGCAGCTGCCGGAACGCGGTGGTCACGACCTGCCTGGCCGCCTGGATGATGCCCGGGATGGCGGCGGTCGAACCTCCCGCCGTGAAGAACGCCATCACCACCGCGATGATGATCGAAATGATGGCGATGATGACGCTGATCAGGACGACCAGCTTCTCGTACTCGACCTGCACGGCCACCGCGTCGACACTGTCCGCGATGTCGTACGACGCGCTGTACACGGTCGGAAAGGCGGCATCGGCCCCGGCCGCGAGCCCGTTCCACAGTCGGTTGAGCTCCAGGCCGGCCCCGCCGCCATACTCGGTGAGCACCTCCAGCATGACCCCGTCGGCGTCACGCAGCATCTCACCGATGAGGTCACCGGCCTCGCGCCACAGTCCGGCGAGGTCCCTCAGCTCGTCCTCGTTACCCTCCGGCCACGCCGAGCCGGAACCGATCAGGCAGATCGCGTCCCAGACCCATTCATGCTCACCGAAGTCCGGCTTCCAGACGGCCACCCGTCGCCTCCCCCCGCGCCGGCTCGCTTACTCCGGCCGGAACGCGCGCCCGATCTCCTCATCCGTTTCCACGGACCCGGACACGGCCCGGGTGATCTCCGGCCCCAACGCCAGCAGCGCACTGGACAGGTCGGTCAGGCTCGTCGTCACCCCCGAGGCGCCCGTGGTGGCATCGTCGGGTAGATAGTTCCGCCGAAACTCCTGGCCGACCTCATCCGTGCCCCAGGGGGCAGCGGCGTGCAAGGCCGCGATGCGGTCGCGAATGTCGGCCCACGCGGTGTCGAAGTCGGTTGCGATGCGGGTCAGCCGGCTCGCCCCGGACAGGACGGCGGCCGTGTTGATCCTGGTCTCAAGAGGCTGCCCCACCACACACCTCCGTCGATCATCAGCGTTCCGAAAGACCGAGACCACCGAGCTGGTGGTCCAGGCGCCGCACCGATGCGGCGAAATCGAAGCTGAGGTGCTCCCGCACCTGCTCCGGCGGGAAGTAGGGCCTGCAGGTTGCCTCCACCCGCTCCTGGGCCTGCGCGGCGGCGCGCTGGATCGTGGTCAGGATCGTGTCGGCGAGGGCACGCGCGTCGGGCCGTCGATAGATCCGCGGATCGATATCGAGTCGCTGCACCTGGCCGCGCGGTCCAACGGTCACCGTGACCATGCCGTCGTCGGAGGTCACGGTCACGGAGATGGCGAGCAGGTTCCGTCGCAGCTCATCGAGCCCGGACCGCAGCCGCTCGAGCTCACCCATGAGCTCGGCCGCCTGGGCCTTGAGCATCTGGTTCCTGTGCGCCTGCGCCTGGACAGCGGCACGGAGGTCGCTCATCCCGCCGTCCACTGTGGTGTCCTCTCCCCCCGTCCCCACGACCTTCGCCGACACTCGCCGTCCACCATACCTGCTGCGACACAGCGACGGCGACGGTCCAGCGCCGCTCAACGGCGTGCGCAGGTGGCCATCGTACTCAATCGGGTCACCGCCCGGCCGGTACTATCCCTGTCGTATACAAAGGAACCAAAATATCGACGAATGTGCGACGTATGATACAGGGATCGTTGGCTCGGACGGTGGCGATAGCGGTGGCCATCGCCGGGACCCTCGGCGGACCGGCCGCATCAGTCCAGGTCGCCACCGGTCCGATCCTCGCCGGCACGTTCGTCGAGTGCGCTCCGTCACCCCCCGACAGCCAGCTGCCGTGGGCTCAACGACTGCTCGAACCACGCCGGGTGTGGCCGCACGCGACGGGCGCGGGGGTGACCGTGGCCGTGATCGATTCCGGCGTGGACACTCGGCATCCGCAGATGGACGGCCGCATCGCTGGCCAGGTCGACATGATCCAGCCCCAGCCCGGCCAGTGCACGTCCCACGGCACCGAGGTGGCGAGCATCATCAACGCCCAGACCGAGCCCGGCATCGGCTTCCACGGCCTGGCCCCGCAGGCAACGGTGCTGCCGATCAGGGTCAGCGACCGGGGTGAGGACGGCATCGCGCACACCGATCCGGGCGTGTTCGCCGAGGCGATCCGACTGGCCGCCACACGAGCCGATGTGATCAACATTTCCATGGTTATGTACGAGGACGACCCCCGCGTCCGTGAGGCCGTGGCGGCGGCCGTGGCGGCCGACGTCGTTGTCGTGGCCGCGGTGGGCAACGAGCACCGGGAGGACGGTCCGGATCCGACCCCCTACCCCGCCGCCTATCCCGGCGTGCTCGGGGTGGGCGCGATCGCCGAGGACGGATCGCGGCTGCCGCAGTCCCAGGTCGGCCCCTACGTCGACGTGGTGGCGCCCGGCGCGGACGTCCACACCGCCCAGCCGGTGGCGGGTCACCAGCGACGCAGCGGCACCAGCTACGCCACCGCCTTTGTCTCGGCGACCGCGGCCCTGGTTCTCAGCGCGCGACCGGGCCTGACGGCCGAGAACGTCGTCAACCGCATCATGGCGACGGCCACGCCGTCACGCGGTGGCCCGGGCTACGGCGCTGGCGTGGTCAACCCGTACCGGGCCGTGACGGAGGAGGCGCTGTTCGTCAACCCGCGGGAGAGTTTGCCGGCCGTCGCCCCGTGGTCAACCGATCTGGCCATCGCGGCCGAGCAGGCGCGGTGGCAGCGCATGAGCGAACGGGCCCTCCTGGTCAGCCTGGTGCTGCTCGGGCTCCTCGTCGTGGTGGCCAGCGGCCGATCGATTCTCCGACGGGGTCGCGCCCGCGGATGGCGGCCGCCCGAGGAGCCGACGCCCGGGGGACCCGCCCGCGGTCGACTCGGATCGAGCACCTGAGCCACGAATCCAGCGCCGATCGCGGACCCGTACTGACATCACGCGATCCGACCCTGATTCACGGATCCGGCACCGAATCACGCCAGCGGGCCCGGTCCGATGCTGGAACCGGGCCCGCTGCCTTGCCTCGACTCATCCGGCCACGGCGAGCTGAGCCGTGGCCATCAGCCGGCGAAGCGCTGCATGTTCGCCTGTTCGCGGGCAGCCATGATCTCGGCGGACCGGAGAACCGCCTGCTGGATGTTCGACAGCAGCGTGTTGAGATCGGCGGCCGCCTGGTCCCACTGCGCCTGCCGGTTGGCGTAGGCGTTCTTGGCGTCACCATCCCAGGTGGCAACGATGGGCTGCAGACCCTGCTTGAGCGCGTCGAGTTCGGAGTTCATGGCGTCGACGGTCGTCCGGATGTCCTCCGCGGCCGCCTGCAACACCGCGAAGTTGACGACAAGGTTGCCGTGCGTCATCCCTGGCCCTCCTGCCTCAGCCCATCATCAGGGCCTGAGTGATCTGCCCGGCCGTCGCGCCCGCGCGCTGCATCTCGGCCTGCATCTCGGCGTCTGAGACCGAGTAGTCCCGCCCGGACGACCCGATCGCCTCGGCGATGGCCCGCAGCGCGACGTTCAACCGAGCCATGTCCTCGTCGAAGCGCTGCCGGACCTCCTGGAACGACGAACCACCGGCACCAACCCAGAACTGCTGCAGCGGCGCCAGCCGGTCCATCAACTGGTTGAGCATCGCGGTGAGTCGATCGGCGACCGCATCGACGTCCTGCTCTGCTTTGATCATGAGGCCGATGTCGGCCTGCATCCCCTGACCCTGAACCATCGCCTGTATGGTCACCCCGCCTTCTCGTGTCGTGTGCTCCCACACGGACAGCACCCACCCAGGCTATCGATGCGAACGATACCCCAGCCCTACAAGCCTCGCATGTCTGCATGTGTCACGAATTGATGATACTCACAGGCAGGCCGGCCGCCGCCGGATCGAGGCTCGGTCCTTCCGGCAGCCGGGCGACCAGCCCGGCCGGCAGGCGCACCGGGGTGACCTGGCCGTAGCCCAGAATGCTGAGCACGTCGGGGGACGGGACCGGGTAACGGATCCCCAGGTCCGTCACCAGGTGGGCCGTCGTCGCAGGGGCGTCGGGCGTCGGCTCGGCCACCACGATCGCTCCATGGCCGGGAGCGATGACGACCTCCTCAACCAGTGACACACCTCGCTGCGTCCGCCGTTCGGTTGGCAGGGCCACCGCGGCCGGCGGCGTGGCATCGACGTACACCGCCGGCACCACGGTCCCGTCCGGGAACCGGGCACACAGCGGGGCGTTCGGCCGGGCCAGGCCCACGATGGTCGGTCGACGGCTGGGTGGGTCGATGGCCTCCGGTGCGCGGGCGTCGTCGCGAGGCGCCTGATTGGCCCCGCTGACGCTCAGGGGTCGCGCCTGCGGCGCCACGCCCCCGTAGGCCACGCGGGTGGCCGGATCGGCGAGGACGATCGCCGCCTCCACCGGGCTGATGGGACGCAACCGCCGCTCGCCCACCAGGTAGTACTGCTCCTCTCCGGCGGTCTCGACGACCAGCACCTGGCCCACGCGGGCGTCGGGAATCTCGGGAATGCCGTCGAAGGGCTGACCACGATTGTTCTGGTTCAATGGCGCGATGTCCCGACCCACGGGCAGAGCGTTGAGCCAGGCCGAACTCACGGCCAGGACCGGCGCCTGCGTCCAGGCCAGGGCGTCCAGCACGATCTCGGCGGAGACGATGCGGTACCGGTGGCCCCGCCACACCACGTGATACGTCTCACCGTTGGGCAACCGTACGAGCAGGGCCTCGTCGTCGCCGAGAGCGCGAGCCGGTTCGATGTCGGACCCGATGTACAAGGTACTGCGCGCGTCGGCGCCACCGCTGGCGGTCTGGGCGGCCGTCGAGCAGATCGACCACGGCTGGGTGATCAGCCGGTCGGCCGGCGGCAGGCTCTCCGGCGCATGCGGTATTCCCACCATGGGTCCGCGCGGCATCGACGCCAGAGCGGAACGCGACACCAGTGTGGTCCGCGTGGTGCCGGTGAGCAGAACGGCCGAGGTGAGGTTCGCGGCCGGGCGAAGCAGGCCATCCATGACCACGAACACGGCCCCGGATTCGCGCTCCACCACGACGGTCCCACCCTCGCGCCACGACGAACTGGACCGGTTGGTCACGATCCCGAAGATGCCGACCGCAGCCAGGCAGATGACGGCAACCATCACACTGCCGAGCGCGGCGCCCGGCAGGCGGCGCAGAGGGCTGTCGATCGGATCAGCCTCAGCCGTCACCAACGCCGTGACCGCCCGCTGCACCGCGAACTGCTGCGACTGGATCTGGTCGCGACGCGACGCCATCGACCCTCCTTCGGGCAACCGGACTACTATAACGACCATGGTGACGGCCGACGAGGCGGTCCAACGGGTCCGCGAGTGGCTGGCCTCCAGCGGGGGAGTACCGGCCGACGTAACTATTCGAGTTCACGAGTTTGAGCTCGGCTACGTCTTGACGCCGTACGTCCCGCCGCCTCCGGGCCAGATCCCCGACGCGGGGGGAACGTGTCTCGTGGTGGACCGCGCGACGGGCACGTTGACCACATGGCCGATGCTGCCGGCCGAGCACATCGCGGAGATGTACACGGCCGACCGGCAGGCGGAGCGGCGCTTCCCGGCCGACGTCCTCGCCGACCTGCGCGAGGCCGGCTGGTATCCGGGGCGCGACGTCACCTCGGCCGTGCAGAAGTGGCTGGAGCGCACGGGCATCGAACGCGAGCTACCGATCTTTCCCGTCGCCATGGCCGCCCTGGCCGAGTTCGGCGGGCTGACGGTGCCCCAACGTGGCCCGAACGGCAAGCCGGGAGGCGGTTGGGCGAGCACCTTCTACCCCACCCGGATCACACCGACGACCGTCGAGGTCATCGAATTTGGCGAGCTCATCAACGCTCGTGTCTTCCCGATCGGCGGCAACGCCGACGGGCCGAGCCACCTGGTCATGGATGAATCCGGCCGGGTCTTCATGCTCCACCCGGTCGACGACTTCTTCATCGCAGAATCCATGGATGAGGCGCTCATCTGGGTCACGCGAGGTGGCGACCTACCGGCAATCGACGACAACGGCAACTGGTGACATCGCCGTCCTTTGCCGTTGGCCAGCTCACCGCGGAACGTGGCCGCTCACAGCTGGATACCCAGGATCGCGTCGTAGAGGCCGACCGCGCCGACGGCGACCGGGACCACGCTGATCACCGCCAGGACGTCGACGACATCGGCGAGCCGGCTGAGCCGCGGCGACGGGGTCCGCCCCGCGAACGTCAACCCGATGGCCACCAGGATCGCCGCCGCCGCGACCAGCACCCCGACGGTGGCGGCGAGCAGCGCCGTCCCGGACACGTCCGGCACGGCGGCGAGCACGCACAGCACCACGCCGAGCGCGCCAGCGATCAGCATCGGGGCCCGCAGTTGGACGGTGCGCCAGTTCCGGGCTCGCAACAACAGGACCAGCGACGCGATCGCGGCGAGCAGCGGCGCAGCCAGGCCGCCCGCGGTCGCGGTGACAACGATGCAGACCGTCGATGCGACGCTGACCCCGAGCACCAGCCCGACCAGGATTCGGTTGCTTCGGCGCGTCGCCGACGCCACGCTCGCCAACGATGGCTGGGCCTCGTCCCGCTCCAGGTCGGCCGGGGTGAGCGGCACGGCCGGGACGGGCACCCGGCCAAACCGCAGCGCCAGCAGGCCGAGTAGCGGATGTGTGAGCACCAACAGGGCCAGGACCACGGCCGCGGCCTGCGCTCCGTCGAGGACCGTCAGGCCGACCGCCCCGCCCACGGCTGCGGCCCCGCCCGCGACCGCACCGGCCAGCAGCACGTCCGTCAGGTCGCCGACGCCGGCCCCCGCGGCGATGGCAGCGACGACGGTCGCCAGTCCGGCCACCAGGATGTGGGGCGCCCCCACTCCCGTCAGCGTGGTCTGCTCATCGGCGAGGGCAAACAGAGAACCGGTGAAGACGTACGGTAGGCCGGTGACGGCGAGGATTTTGCCGGTCACCGCACTACCACCCGCGCGGGCGAAGAGCGTGCCCGCCACGATCAGGAATCCGCCGATGGCCAGGGCCAGGAACGCCGGTACCGTCCAGGGCGGTCCTGCCTGGACGATGACCGCCAGGGCCACCAGCAGGGTGACCACCGCCGCGCCCAGGCCGGCCCACCGGGTCGCCTCGGGCCGCCACGCCGTCCCGTACGTGCGCGACGTCGCCGCGACCGCATCGACCACGTCGTCATAGGTGGTTTCGGGCCATTCGATCTCCTGCGGCATCAGGTGCAGCACCTCGCCGTCGAGCACGCCCTGGGCCGCGAGTGTGCGGGCCGGATCAAGCGCTGAACCATCTATACGTCTCAACGCCCATCCGGCGATCGGCCACGACGGATCGGAACTGACGGCCCGCCGAAGGAGATCGGGCAGAAGAGTCGCGAGGGTCACCCGGACCGGAAGGGCCGCCGACAGGCGGCGGGACGGCGCAACGATGACCACTCGGACCAAGCCGGTGGCGGCAATGGTTTCCATAGAATAGTCCCCGTCTCTTAACGTAGTCCGCGCGCTACCCTAGCAAGCCCCCCTCACCGGACGGGAGTACGCCGCCGTGGCCACCGTGATCGTGAAGCGCCCACAACGTCGGCCGGAACCGCCGTACCCGAGTGGGGACATCCTCCTCGAGCCACCGCCGGAGTTGCCGAAGCCGTCCGGCCGCGGCTGGGGTCAGATCGTCATGCTGCTGCCCATGCTCGCCGGTTCGGTGGCGATGGCGCTGATGTTCGCCGGTCAACGCGGGGGGCCATTTGCGTACGTCACTGGAGGGCTGTTCGGGCTGTCCGCGATCGGCATGCTGGCTTCCCAGCTGGGCCAGCACGCCGGTGGTGCCTCCAAGCAGGAGATGATGCGCAGTCGGCGCAACTACCTGCGTCATCTGGCGCAGCAGCGGCGCCGGGCCCAGCAGGTCGCCCTGGATCAGCGCCGGACGATGTTCTACCGGCACCCCAACCCGGACACCCTGTGGGCCATTGTGGACAGTCCGCGGCTGTGGGAGCGGCGCCCCGGCGACGGTGATTACCTGTCGGTCCGCATCGGGCTCGGTCGCGACCGCCTCGCCGCGTCGATCGTGCCCCCGCCGGCCAAGCCGCTGGAGGACGTCGACCCGATGTGTGCGCTCGCCCTGCGCCGGTTCATCACCACGCACACGGAGGTCGAGAACCTGCCGCTGGTCATGGCGCTCGACGGGTTCAGCCGAGTCCACGTGACCGGCGACCGCGACGCGGTCCGCGGCATGATCCAGGCGGTGCTGGCCCAGGTCGCCGCGTTTCACGCCCCGGACGATGTGCTGGTGGCCGTGGCCGCCGCCCCGGAGCACCGCCCGGGGTGGGAGTGGTTGAAGTGGCTGCCGCACAGCCTGCACCCCACGAAGACGGACGCGGTGGGCCAGCGCCGCCTCGTGAGCACTACCGTGGCCGACCTGGAGGCGCTGCTCGACGACGTGATCGGGGGCCGCCCCCGCTACCTGGCCAAGCAGCCCGACGTGCGGACCAGCCACCCACACGTCATCGTGATCCTCGACGGCGGCGACACCATCGGGAGCAAGCACCTCCTCGTCGACAGCGGCCTGGAGGGAGTCACCGTCATCGACCTGTCCTCGCCCGCCCCGTCGGTCGTCGACCGATCGACGCTCGTCCTCGACATCTCGGCCGAGGGTCGGTTGGCGGCCACCACGTACGACGGGCGCAGTGAGATCGGTCGCCCCGACCGCGTCGAGACCTCCCTGGTGGAGTCCCTCGCGCTCGCCCTCGCGCCGCGGCGGCTGTCGGTCGCGTCGCGCCAGGAGACGCCCGCGGTGATCCGTGACCTGGATCTCACCGAACTGCTCAACATTGGCGATCCGACCACCTTCGATGTCCGGGCGGTCTGGTCGGGGCGTGGCGCGCGCAACCGGCTCCGCGTGCCCATCGGGGTCACACCCACGGGCGCCCCGGTGGAGCTGGACCTCAAGGAGTCGGCCCTGGACGGTATGGGTCCGCACGGCCTGCTCATTGGCGCCACCGGTTCCGGCAAGTCGGAGCTGTTGCGGACGCTGGTCCTGGGACTCGCCCTCACTCACAGCTCCGAGACCCTCAACTTCGTCCTGATCGACTTCAAGGGCGGCGCCACCTTCACCAAGCTGGACGCGTTGCCCCACACCAGCGCGGTCATCACGAACCTGGCCGACGAGCTTCCGCTGGTCGACCGCATGAACGACGCGATCGACGGCGAGCTGTACCGCCGGCAGGAGCTGCTGCGGCGCGCGGGCGACTTCAAGTCGGTCCACGACTACGAGCAGGCTCGGGCGGCGGGGGCACCCCTGGCCCCGCTGCCCAGCCTTCTGATCGTCTGCGACGAGTTCTCGGAACTGTTGACCCGCAAGCCCGAGTTCATCGAACTATTCCTCAAGATCGGCCGCGTCGGTCGGTCGCTGGGCATCCACCTGCTGCTCGCCTCGCAGCAACTGGAGGAGGGCCGGCTGCGCGGCCTGGACACCCATCTGTCCTACCGGATCGGCCTGCGGACCTTTTCGGCCATGGAGAGCCGGGTCGTCCTCGGCGACACCGTCGCCTACGAGCTGCCGCGGGCTCCCGGGCACGGCTACCTGCGATTCGGCACCGAACCGTTGGTCCGGTTCAAGGCGGCGTACGTCTCCGGCCCGTACCGTCCACCCGGCGCGCCCGAGAGCGGCCCCGCGTCGGCCGACGTGAGGGTGGAGGACTACACGACCAGCTACATTCCTCGTCCCGTCGAGACGGTCCGGGTGGAGCAGGCACCGGCCGAGACCGCCGACACCTCCGCGTCCCTGCTCGACATCGTGGTGGCCCGGCTGGCCGGGCAGGGACCGCCGGCCCACCAGGTCTGGCTTCCCCCACTCAAGGAGGCCATCCCGCTCAACGAGATCGTGCCCGATCTGGTGGTCACCGCCGACCGGGGCATCACGGTGGAGGCGGCCCATCTGCGCGGGGCGCTGCGCATCCCGGTCGGCCTGGTCGACCGACCGTTCGAGCAGCGCCGGGACGGCCTGTGGCTGGACCTGTCGGGCTCCGGTGGGCACGCTGTCGTCGTCGGCGGGCCGCAGAGCGGCAAGAGCACCTTCCTCCGGACGCTCATCGTGGGGATCGCGCTGACCCACACGCCGCGCGAGGCGCAGATCTACTGCCTCGACTTCGGGGGTGGCTCGCTGGCCAGCGTCCGTGACCTCCCTCACGTCGGTACGGTCGCCTCGCGGCTGGACACCGGCACCGTCCGGCGGACGGTCGCCGAGGTCCACCAGGTGCTGCGGGAACGCGAGGCCCGCTTCACCGCCAACGCCATCGACTCGATGGCCACCTATCGCCGCCGCCGCGCCGCCGGTGAGTTCGCCGACGACCCATTCGGTGATGTGTTCCTTGTCATCGATGGATGGTCGACCATTCGCAGCGAGTTCGACGACCTCGAACCGCAGCTGGCGGATCTGGTCGCGCGGGGCCTGTCGTTCGGTATCCACGTCGTGGCCACGGCCAGCCAGTGGATGGACCTGCGACCAGCGGTGCGGGACGCCTTCGGCACCCGGCTGGAGCTGCGCCTGGGCGACCCGTCGAGCTCGGCGCTCGACCGACGCATCGCCGCCAACGTGCCGGAGAACGCGCCGGGGCGCGGCCTCACCCCGGAGAAGCTGCACTTCCTGACCGCGCTGCCCCGGATCGACCAAAGCAACCGCACCGATGACCTGCCGGACGCCCTCGCCCAGCTGGCCCAGGACATGCGGCAGGCCTGGCCCGGCCCGGGGGCGCCCGCGGTGCGCCTGCTGCCGACGATGTTCCCCTACTCGAGCCTGCCGCCCGCCACGGTCGGGGCGCAGCGGGGTCTGCCCGTCGGCATCGCCGAGAGCGACCTCGGCCCGGTGTGGCTGGACCTGACCAGCGAGTCGCATTTCCTGGTCTTCGGCGACACCGAGTGCGGCAAGAGCACGTTCCTGCGCGTGCTCGCCCAGTCGATCGTCGACCGTCACCCCATCAACAAGGCCCGGATCATCCTGGTCGACTACCGCCGCAGCCTGCTCGGCTCGATCACCACCGAGCACCTGATCGGGTACGGCACGTCGGCCCAGACCACCCAGACGATCATGAACGAGGTGGTGGGCGTCATGCGGGCCCGCCTGCCCGGACCGGACGTCACGCCGGCCCAACTGCGGGAACGCAGCTGGTGGAAGGGCCCTGACCTCTATCTTCTCGTCGACGACTACGACCTGGTGGCGGGAACCGCCAACCCTTTGCTGCCCCTGGTGGAGTTCCTCGGCCAGGCCCGCGACATCGGCCTGCACGTCGTGGTCACGCGACGCAGCGGGGGCGCGAGCCGGGCCATGTTCGACCCGCTGCTGATGCGGCTCAAGGAACTCGGCTCGCCCGGCCTCGTGATGTCGGGCGACCGCAACGAGGGTGTGTTGCTGGGCAACGTCAAGCCATCGAAGCTACCGCCCGGCCGGGGCTGGCTGGTCACGCGGCGGGAGGGAGCCCGGCTCATCCAGGTGGCCTGGCTTCCGCCCCCGGAGTGAGCCCGATCCGTCGGCGCTGGCGCTCCATCGAGCAACGCCGCATCGATCGGTCGCCGCGCCGCGCGACATCGCGGTTAACGATATTTGCCAGTCCTTGTACGCTGGATCGACGAAGCCAGGTACTGGTCGGGGGAGGTCATGGCTGACGAGTGGCTCCAGCAGGGCGTCGACGTCGACATCCAGTCGCTGCAGGACTTCGCCGAGGCCGTCCGAGCGACTCTGAACGATTTCAATACGAGCCTGGGCGCGGGCATCATGCCACTCGTCACGGTCCAGCCCCGGTTGGGCTCAGTGGTCAAGGAAGGCGCCTACCTCCGCGATTCGCACGGGCTGCAGGTCCAGGCCATGCAGGCCATGCTCCGCGACGTCACGCTGGGCCTGAATGCCCTCGCCATGGCGGCCGAGGCCATCGCGCTCGAGTACATGGCCGGTGACGCCCTGTCCCAGGCGACCCTCGATGACGTGCGGGACGCCTTCAGCGCCATCCTGCCCACCTATCCCACGTCCGGCGAGGCGGGCGAGTCCACGGATGAGATGCCCGATGAAGAGGAGCCGCTGCCCGAGGGCGAGTACTCGGACACGACCGAGCCGCCGGAGCCGGATGGTTCGGGCCGCACGATCGCGGAAGGGACGCCGGGTGAATTCCGGATCTCCAGTGACGACGAAGGGGTGTACGGCGACGACGTTCCCGCCCCGCCAGCCAAGTCCTGACAGGAGAACTCCGTGACCGAGACCTTCGGATATCGCCCTGTTTCTCTGCCCAGCTACGTGGCGCATTACCAGGACTACCTGGTGGGCCGTTTTCCCAACTACGAACCGACCGACTGGGACAACGGCGGGGTGACCATCGAGTCGCTCTGGGAGGACATCCGGCAATCCAGCGACGAGGAGCTCCAGGCGCTGGTCGAGCTGTGGCGGCGGCTCGAGGTCCTGCTCGATGCGGTGCGGATTCGGCTGGAGAACGACGCTCGCAAGCTGGAGGCGTGCTGGAGTTCCCCGGCCGGAGAGGAGTTCCTCCGCCGGGTCGGTGCCGCGCTCTACTCACTCGACGAGTGGCGCGAGGTGGCGGCGACCAACAAGACGGTGCTGGATGGCATCGCGTCGGAGATCGCGAGAGCCCAGCGGGACATGCGGGATCTGTGGGTCCGGTACGTCGACGATGCCGAAGAGGCGCGGCGCAACCGGGATGACAGCGGCTTCTGGGCGCCAATCCAGAACTGGTTCCGAGAGGACGACCCGGAGGCCGTTCGCGACCGGTACACCGAGGACGCCGTCAACATCATGAAGCCGCTGGCCGACAACTACCTGGAGTCGGCCATCGCCCTCGACCGGGGTACGCACTACCGCGGTCCAACGAACGCGCGGACCCCGGTCTTCGACCCGTCAATTCTCGGTGGCGGGGCTCCCCCCGCACCCGGGGCGCCGGCCGCGCCGCCGCTGCCGGGCCCGCCGCCGCCGATGCCCACGGCGCCCCCGACACCCGACCTTCCTTCGGGGCCGCAGTTCGCCGGTGTCGCGGCGCCACCTCTGCCGACCGCGCCGACCCTGCCGCCCGGGGCACCGCCGGGCGCGGCCGTGCCGCCGGGCGCGGCCTTGCCGCCCGGCCTGCCGGTCCTTCCTACTCCGGCCGCCGCTCCGCCGCGCCCCGGTCAGCCGACGCCCGCGCACAACCTGCGCCCGGCCGGGCCGACACCCCCGGCGGCTCCCGCCGCTCCTCGACCGCAGCTGCAGGGATCGTCGCCGCGCACCGGAGCCCCCGGGCTGCCGGGCCGACCCAGCCTGCGCGGTGCGGTCGACAAGCGGGGGGTACCCGCGTCGCCCTCCACGCCCGGCCAGGCGCCACCACCCGGCGCGGGCGCTCGGACCAATCCGACCGCGCCGTCGCTGACCGGCCGCCGCGGCGGGACGAAGGGCCGCACCGCCGCCGGGCCGACCCCGCCTCCGGCGACCGGAGCCACCGGCACCCCGCTCGCGGGACGCCGCGCGTCGGGCACGACGGCCAAGCGCATGCCGAACCCGCGCGGCGTCACCCGGGCGCTGGCCGGCGAGACGCCGCTCGGTCCGCTGCCGCGCCCGGCCCGCCGGACCGGCCGGCGCCTGGACGGCCGGGACGCATCGCCCGCCCCGGCCGAGCCCGCCGAGACGCCGCCGGAGGCGTCCCCAATGGGCGGACGGGTTCTGGGGCGCGACCGTTGATGGCGCGCAACATTCTCCGACGCGTGGTGGCCGGGGCGGCTGCCCTCGCGCTCACGGCGACCGGTTCGCTGGTCACGGCCACGCCCGCGTCCGCCGACGACGTCCGGGACCGCGCCTGGCACCTGCAGGCCCTACGGATCGACGAGGTTCACGCCATCACCCGAGGCGCCGGGATTACCGTGGCGGTCATCGATACCGGCGTCGACCCCAACCACCAGGACCTCGTGGGCAACGTGCTGCCCGGCGTCGACGTCACGGACCCGACGAACGCCGGCCAGGGCCACGTCGACACGGACGGCCACGGAACGTCGATGGCGTCCCTCATCGCGGGGCACGGCCACGGGGTCGACGGCCGGGACGGGGTGCTCGGTATCGCGCCGGAGGCGAAGATCCTGCCGTTCGACGTCACCGACCCCCAGACCGGAGTCGTGGTCCGCGGCGCGGTGAGCCGGGCCGTTCGCATGGCCGTCGACGCGGGCGCGGATGTGATCTGTATCGCGCTGGCGGGACCGTCCGAGCCCGGAGAAGGGAGCGCGCTGCGGTACGCCGCCGACCACGGCGTGGTGGTGGTGGCCGGGGTCGGCAACGAGCCGTCGGTCTTCGTGGAGCACCCGGCCGCGGTCCCGCTGGCGTTGGCCGCCACGGCGTACGACCAGACCGGTCAACCGGTGACCACGGTCCGCGGGACGCGGCAGTTCCCGATCGACATCGCGGCGCCAGGGGCCGACATCGTCGCGGCGGCTCCGGGCAACCAATACGTCATCGGTCGGGGTACCAGCGCGGCCACCGCCATCGTGGCCGGCGTCCTCGCCCTGGTCCTCTCCGTGCACCCGGATCTGAGTCGCAACGAGCAGGTCGAGCGGATCATCTACACCGCCGACGACATCGGCGACGAGGGACCGGACTTCGTGTACGGGTGGGGAGCGGTCAACCCGATCGAAGCGATCACCGGCACGCCGCAGCGGCCCGGGTCCGAGGAGGCGGTGTCCGACGAGGCCGACGACGAGGCCACCGAGGAGGACACCGTGACGGCGGTCGGCCCGGACGAGCCGGCCCGCCGGAGCGCGGCCGGCCCCCTCGCTGTCATCGCGGCGGTCGTCCTGCTCATCGTCGGGGCCGTGGTCGGGCTGTTCCGGCTGCGGCGCCGCGGCTCCCCGAGCACGCCGAGCCCGTACGCCGGGAACGGGGATCCCCCCGCGAGTGACACCGCGGGCACTCCGTGAGAGGCTTTGTCGCGAAAGTCACCGGCTTGCCGTCGCCGACAGAGGGCTGGTGCTCGCCCACGAGACCGGCTGGGCTTGAGGCCAATGGGCCGGAGGCTACGGGGCTTGGGGACCGCGGGCCGGGGCGTAGGCGGTAGTCCCGAGGCGGGTGTGAGACGTCGGTCACCGGGCGGGTGAAACCCCCCGATATGTATGACACCGGGCCGTCTGACCGGCCGCGCCTTAACACGAACGAAACACTTGGGATACGGCGGGGCAATGCCCCGGGCCTAGCGTCGCCTGCATCCAGGACGGCACCGCCGCCATCACCTGAACCGCCCAGGCCACTGCGACCCTCCCAGGAGGATGAGTGTTCGCCAACCCCGACGAGCTACTCCGGTACATCCGGAACGAGGGCGTTAAGTTTGTCGACGTCCGGTTCTGCGACCTACCGGGAGTGATGCAGCACTTCACGGTGCCGGTCGAATCGTTCGGGCCGGACGTGTTCACGACCGGCCTCGCCTTCGACGGTTCGTCGATTCGGGGCTTCCAGCAGATCCACGAGTCGGACATGCTGCTGTTGCCCGATGTGGCGACCGCCTTTGTCGACCCGTTCCGGGTGGAGAAGACGCTGGCGCTGAACTTCTTCATCCACGACCCGTTCACCCGCGAGCCGTACAGCCGCGACCCGCGTAACGTCGCGAAGAAGGCGGAGACCTACCTGCAGAGCAGCGGCATCGCCGACACCGCCTACTTCGGCCCCGAGGCGGAGTTCTACATCTTCGACTCGATCCGGCACGAGACCGGCCCCAACCAGGGCTACTACTACATCGACTCCATTGAGGGTTGGTGGAACAGCGGTAAGGACGAGCCGGGCGGCAACCGCGGGTACAAGACCCCGTACAAGGCCGGCTACTTCCCGGTGCCACCGACCGACCACTACGCCGACCTGCGCGACCAGATGGTGCGCAACCTGATCAGCCTCGGGTTCACCGTCGAGCGGGCGCACCACGAGGTCGGCACCGCCGGCCAGGCCGAGATCAACTACAAGTACTCGACGCTGCTGCACGCCGGTGACCAGCTGCAGCTGTTCAAGTACGTCGTGAAGAACACCGCCTGGCTGGCCGGCAAGACCGCCACGTTCATGCCCAAGCCGCTCTTCGGCGACAACGGCTCCGGTATGCACACCCACCAGAGCCTGTGGCTGAACGGCGAGCCGCTCTTCTACGACGAGACCGGCTACGGTGGGCTGTCGGACATCGCCCGGTGGTACATCGGCGGTCTGCTCTACCACGCGCCGTCGCTGCTGGCCTTCACCAACCCGACGATCAACTCCTACCGTCGTCTGGTGCCGGGCTTCGAGGCGCCGGTCAACCTGGTGTACTCGCAGCGCAACCGGTCGGCTTGCACCCGTATCCCGGTCACGGGCACGAACCCGAAGGCCAAGCGCATCGAGTTCCGCGTTCCGGACCCGTCGTCGAACCCGTACCTGGCCTTCTCGGCGATGCTGATGGCCGGTCTCGACGGTATCCGCAACAAGATCGAGCCGCCGGCTCCGATCGACAAGGACCTGTACGACCTGCCGCCGGAGGAGGTCGCCCAGGTCAAGCAGGTGCCCGGCTCGCTGCCCGAGGTGCTCGACGCCCTGGAGAAGGACCACGACTACCTGCTCGAGGGCGGCGTGTTCACCACCGACCTGATCGAGACCTGGATCGCGTACAAGCGCGAAAAGGAGGTCGACCCGGTCCGCCTGCGGCCGACCCCGCACGAGTTCGCGATGTACTACGACGTCTGATTTCGCGGACGTCTGATCCGTACCACTGGCAGTTCGGATCTCGGCCACACCGGGGCGTCCTCCGTTCGGAGGGCGCCCCGGTTGTCGTTACGGCCATACGATCACCAGTCATGACCGACGCCCCCGCCCCAACGACGTCCGACGCGCCCACCCCCGCCTCCGCCGACACCCCGGCCCCGCCCCGCCGGCGCACCCGCGCCGGGCGCCAGGTGTGGGGCCGACCCCGTCGCCACTGGCTGCACCGCACGCTCGCCGGCATCGTCAGCGGGTTGGTGGTGCTGGTCCTCGTCGCGGCGGGCCTGGTCGTCTGGTCCGTACGCCGCGCTTTCCCCCAACTCGGCGGCGAGCTCACCCTGCCCGGCCTGAGCGCCCCGGTCACGGTCTACCGGGACGAGTACGGCATCCCCCAGATCTACGCGAGCACCGCTCACGACCTGTACCGGGCTCAGGGGTACATCCACGCCCAGGACCGGTTCTGGGAGATGGACTTCCGCCGGCACGTGACCGCGGGCCGCCTGGCCGAGCTCTTCGGCCCGAGCCAGGTGGACACCGACGCGTTCATCCGTACCCTCGGCTGGCGGCGGATCGCCGAGCACGAGTGGACACTGCTCTCCGGCGAGGCCCGTGGGTACCTCGAGGCGTACGCCGAAGGCGTCAACGCCTGGATCGAGCAGACCGGCGGCGCCGCCCCCAGCGGGGCCAAGAGCCTCGAGTACACCGTCCTCGGTCTGCTCAACAGCGACTACACGGTCGAACCGTGGGACCCGGTGGACACGCTGGCCTGGCTCAAGGCCATGGCCTGGGACCTGCGGGGCAACATGAGCGACGAGATCAACCGGGCCATCCTGCTCGGCAGCGGGTTGAGCCGACAGCAGATCGCCGACCTCTACCCGGAGTACCCGTTCGACCGCAACCGGCCGATCGTCGAGTACACACCACCGGAGAACGCGACGGGCGAGGACGCCAGCGGCGACAACCCGACCGACGGCGCGTCGACCGATCCCGTCGCGCAGGCGGCGCCCGCCCTGGCCGGGATCGCCCGGGTGGCCGCGACCCTGCCGGCGCTGCTGGGCACGGCGGGCGACGGCCTCGGCTCGAACTCGTGGGCGGTCGCGGGCGAGCACACCACCACGGGCAAGCCGCTCCTCGCCAACGACCCGCATCTCGGTTCGTCGATGCCAGGCATCTGGTACCAGAACGGCCTGCACTGCACCTGCGGCTTCTCGGTGGCCGGCTTCAGCTTCTCCGGCGTACCCGGCATCATCATCGGCCACAACGACCGCATCGCCTGGGGCTTCACCAACCTCGGCCCCGACGTCACCGACCTCTACCTCGAGAAGATCGACGGGGATCGGTACTTCGACGGCGAGAAGTGGATGCCGCTGACCATCCGCGAGGAGGTCATCAGGGTCGCGGGCGGCGAGCCCGTGACGATCACCGTCCGCTCGACCAAGCACGGCCCGCTCCTGTCGGACCGGTCGGCCGACCTGCTGACCATCACGGCGCGGCCGCCGGTCGACGCCGACGGCGAACCGCTGCCCACCGTGGAACCGGCCCCGACCCCGTCGCTGGACCCGACCGCCGCGGGCGTGCCCGAGGCCGCGGCCGAGTCGCCGTACGGTGTGGCGCTGGCCTGGACGGCGCTCGGCCCGAGCGCCACCGGTGAGGCGATCTTCCTCATGAACCACGCCCGCGACTGGGAGTCGTTCCGCCAGGCCGCCCGGTACTTCGCCGTGCCCGCGCAGAACCTGCTCTACGCCGACGTGGACGGGAACATCGGCTACCAGTCCCCCGGCCTGATTCCGATCCGGGGCGCCGGCGACGGCACCTACCCGGTGCCGGGCTGGGATCCGGCCTACGACTGGACCGGGTTCATCCCGTTCGACGAGCTACCCTCCGTGTTCAACCCCGAGGAGGGCTGGATCGTCACCGCCAACCAGGCGGTCGTGGGGCCCGAGTATCCGTACCTGCTCACCCAGGACTGGTCGTACGGCTTCCGCAGCCAACGCATCGTCGAGATGCTCGCCGACCGGCTCGCGGCGGGGCCGATCGACGCCGAGGCGATCCGGCGGATGCAGTTCGACAACGACAACGGCATCGCCCCGACCTTCGTGGCCGCCCTGCGCCGCCTGCCGGACCGTCCGGCCGCCGCCGACCTGCTGTTCGACTGGGACTTCCAGCAGGGCGTCGACTCCGCGGCCGGCGCGTTGTTCAACGTGTTCTACCGCCACCTGCTGCTGAGCACGTTCGACGAGTTGCCCGAGGGACGCGGGCTGGACGGGGACGACCGGTGGTGGATCGTCTTCGACCGCCTGCTCGACGAGCCCTCCTCGCCGTGGTGGGACGACACCAGCACCCCCGAAGTTGAGGGTCGCGACGACATCCTCGCCCGGGCGCTCGCCGACGCGGTGGCCGAGCTGACCGCGTCCCAGGGCGACGACCCGACGAAGTGGCGGTGGGGCGCGTTGCACACGCTGACCCTGACCCACGCCACGTTCGGCTCGTCCGGCATCGCCCCGATCGAGTGGCTGTTCAACCGCGGCCCCGGCGAGACCGCGGGCGGCAGCGCGATCGTCAACGCCACGGGCTGGGAACCTTTGGAGGGGTACGAAGTCACCTGGGTTCCGTCGATGCGAATGATCGTCGATCTGTCCAACCTGGACAACTCGCGGTGGGTGCAGCTGACCGGCAACTCCGGCCACGCCTTCCACCCGAACTACGTCGACCAGTTCGAGCTGTGGCGGACCGGACAGGACCTGCCCATGTACTGGGAGCGAGCCAGCATCGAGGCGGCCGCCACCCACACGCTGACCCTGCGCCCCTGAGTCACGTACGGTTTCCGCGCGCGGGTTGAGCAGCGGACCGACTACCGCGCCTATGGATGGGTTCAGACGTGGAGCGGAGTTTTCGTCGCCGCGTACGTAGGCACGTTCCTGGCGACGCAGGGCGCCCAGCCCGTCACGGCCGCATGCGTCGCTTCCCGGCCCAGCAGCGGCGGCTGCGCGGAATTCATCCACTCATTTACCGTCCTGGCCTCCGTTTCGGCCATGCGCAACGGCAAGGACGCCGAATCCGCTGTCTGGTTGATCCCGACCGCCAAACCACTGCGGTCCATCCCGACCCGGGCCCGCTGGCGGGCGTCCGCCAACGCGCGCACACTCGGCGTGTACGAAGAGACCACCCGATCCAGCACGCTGCGCCGCTCGCCGGGCGGGTCGTCATGATGGCCCGCGGCATGCAGCGGCAGCAGCGTCAACGACCCGGTGGGAATCCACCACACCCGTGGCCAGGACTGGGGCGAGCTCGAGTCGTCGGGAGAGGACCGGTAGCCCAGGTGATCCAACACCGGCCCGGTCACCGCATCCCACAACCACCGCAACACCCGCGTCAGCGCCGTGGGGTCCACGTCCTGCCCATCCGGCGGATAGAGCGCTTCAAGAAACGCGGTGGCGTTCTGCACCGCCTCCGTATCGCTCAGGTCGGGCAGTTCGATGTAGTCGGCGTCATCGCGGGTCAGCGTCAGCGCGCCACACCCGTAGTGGGTGACCGTGACCGCCACCACCGTGCCGTCGCCAGCGGCTTGGTGCAACGTGGCCATCGGAGGCGGCAACGCGAAGTCCGCAAAGCCCGGCACCTGCCGGATCTCCTCCAGGAGCTTCGGCCACCGGGCGGCCGCCGCCTTCCGCTCCGCGAGCATCTCCTGCTCGGCCCGCCGCGTCGCCGCAGCCGGATCCGAATAATCGAACATTTACGCGCCCTTCACCTGGTCAGTAACGCACGAAGGTGATCGCACTCGGCACTGAGATGCGGACCGATGGGGCGGTAGGTCGAAGGTACAGCGGATCTCCCGGGCCAGGGTGAACAAAACCTTGCACGTCTGGTCGAGGTGACGTCAAGCCGATGTCATCCGATCAGCCGACGTGGTGGTCGTTCGGCCGACAACGGCGTAGCGGCGGCGTGACGGCGCGTTCACATCGGACCGAAGTCCGAACGCCGTCGCCACCGAGCGTCAGGGGCGACACCGACGGTCCGGTCGACGTCAGCGGACAGATCTACGCCTGAGGTCAGGGGCGACGCCGGGCGTTCTGGGCGTTGTGCCAGGCGGACGACACGACATAGGAGACGACGTACGTCACGGCCAAGAACACGACGAACCCCAACCCGGCCGCCACGGCCCACAGCAGCAAGCCGACACCGTCCTGACCGGCGTTTCGGCTGTTCGCCTCGAGAATCGCGCTGGCCCCTGGGGCCACGATCATGGCGAGGATGATGATGACGATGGGAAGATGCCACCCGACCACCCGCAGAATCCGACGGGACGGCGCCGCTTCTTGCACGGGCCAATCCTCCGGCCGCGCCGCTGTCCGAGCCCGGTACGCGTCCGCGAGCAGGGAGCAGCTCGTCTTCCCGGACGCCCTCGGCGATCGAGACACGTCGGTTACCTGCCAGCGCCGGCCGTTCCTCTGCCACCGCCCGCCAAAATCGAAATAGTTCTCACGTACGTTCATTGGCCCACGCCCCGTTCTCAATACATCATGACGTGGCCGATTGCGGCGTAAAATCGGTCGCTTCGGGCACACAATACTCGACGGTGAAACGTCGGCGAACTCGTCTTTTCGGCCACATGCCCTTACCGTTGATCCAGGGCATCGGGGTCACCGGTGTTGAACGCGGCGGCGAGGACGTACGGCAGCTCGTCCGGCGACGTGGCCAGAGCCGGGGTCGATGGCATGCTGTCCTTGGTCATGCCTCAAGCGAAACAGGGGGTCACATGACTCACCAAACAGTGGGTACCTTCTCCGGCCGCTGCTGATCGAGCTCTACCGCACCGGTCTGGCCTTGCAGGGCGCCGGGCCCGCGACGGAGCAGTAGCCCGCAACCATGAGTGGCTTCGGTCGAACGCGGGACGTCGACGCGGTTGCGGCGATGGCCGCGCTTGACGGATTCGACCGGCGTACCGCCAATACGGGGTTGCCTGGTCAGGGGGCGATTACTGGCTGATCACCAAGCGGGCCCGCTGGACTGGTAGGCTCGCCAACCCGATGATCATCAGGACCGCCACGCCGAAGGCAACCGCCGCGTCGTCGGCGGGGGCGAGTGGCCACGCCCAGGGGTGGAGGCCGCCGGAACCCGCGCCGAACATGAGCGACACCACGACGAAGGCCGTGACCAACCCGGACGCCGCCCGCCCGCCCACGGCCGCCCGCAAGACCAGGGACAGCCCGACGAAACCGACAAGGTTGCGGCCTGCCGCATAGCCGTGCGGCTGCAGACCAATGGCCGCGAGCGCCGCACTTGCTCCGACGGCGAGGATCACGACGGCCAGGATGTACCCACTGTCGAGCAGCCACATAGGCCGCGATGCGAGTCGCGCCAACCTGGAATCGTCATTGTCGATGGCAAACAGCACCGCGACAGCGAGGCCGAGCGGAAGAATGTCAGCCACCGGCACGAGGAACGCCATGCCGCTCAGGAAGCTCGGTAGCGGCAAGGACGCCTCGCCGACGGCCCAGAGCACGGCGACGTAAGCCGTGAGCACGGAGGTCAGCAATCCGACCCGCCGCACCCGCAACGACCAGATCATGGCGCTGGCCTCAGATCGGGTCGGACATCACACGCACCGATCGCCGCAAGGTTTCGGTCCAGCCAGTCGCGTTGCACGTCCTGGGGAAGGCTGAGCACCTGCTCCGCCAGCGTCACGTCGCCACTCGATATCAGGCTGTTGCCGGGAACGGAGTCGGCCGAACCACCCGAGGCCAGCCACAGCCACGCGACAACCGGACCGATGGCATCGTATCCGTAATAGACTCCGCCTGCTGCCGAGCCGGACAGGCTGATGCATTCCGGTGGCGGCGGCAACAGGCCAGTCAGCACCGACCACCGCATCATCGGCTCGGTCATCTGGGGGACGAGGTAGATCGGCCAGGTCACCGAGTCGCCGGTGAGGGTCTGCGCGGCACGCGGTGGGGTCGACCACCCGTGGTCGGCCAGTTGCGTCGCGATGTTCTGTAGCAACGGGAAGGCGACCGGAAGGAGCTGTTCGCTCTCGGGCCAGACGCAGACCGTTGGGGCGCCTTCGCGGCACACCATCTGTCCCTCCCGGGCAACGACCGGACGGGAGGTCATGGCATTCAGCTGAGTCGATGCAAACGCGATCCCGGCGGCCAACGCCAGGCCTGCCGCGATGCCTCGCCACCATGAGATCCGGTGGGTGAGCAGGAAGAGCGCGGATGCGACTGCGCTAACACCAACCACGGCCGTGGCCACGAACAGTCTGGGGTCGGCCATCTCGTCGACCTCGCAACAATCCGTCCACGTCGATCCGGTGAGGTGGCGAATCCACAACGGCTCGATGGCTCGCGGATAGACATGCCACACATAGCTCGCCACCAGTGCCAGGGGAATCGACAGGTACGGCGAGAGCAGCCACCCCGCAGCGGCGCCGAGCAGGGTGTGCGCGGCCACGACCAGTACGGCGATCACAACGGGCCGAGGATCCAGGCTTCCCGGCACACCCGACACCATGGGCACGGCGGTCAGCAACGCGGTGAGCACGCAGACCACGCCGAGCGCGAAACTGGGCAACGCTGACCACGCGGCGATGACGGCAACCGACCGTGCTGGCGCCAGCGCAGCGATCTGCGCCCGGCGCAGTCGGGACATCTCCCACGCGGCGCACCCGGCGGCCAGCGGGCCAGCGAGAAAGAGTATGGTCGTCGACCGGGCGCTGGCGCCCGCCCACGTCGGTTGATTCGTGAGCCACGGCGAGGCGCTCAACTGATGGTAGAGCGTCAACAACACCGCGACCGGGACGAGGTACGGAGCTGGCGAGCCGACCCACAGCGCGAACAGACGACGTAACCGCGCCATGCTCAGTCCTCATCCCCGACGAGAGTCTGGTAGGCCGCGGCCGCCCGCTCGGTACCGTTACTCGCCTCGGGAGCCAACGCCAAGAAGTCCTGGACGCTGCCGATGAACCGCACCTCGCCCTCGCTCAGCACAACAACACAGTCATACGCGTCGGTGATGTCGTCGGTGTGGTGCGTCGACACAATCACTGATGAGGTCGCACTCACATCGTTGACCACCTCGCGGAGGCGGCGGCGCTGCTGCGGATCGAGCCCGGCCGCTGGTTCATCGAGCAGCAGTACATCGGCGTCGTGGACCAGAGCCTGGGCGATACCCATACGCCTCATCTGCCCACCCGACAACGCTCGGGTGGGACGCGTGGCCAGATGGGTCAGCCCAACCTTGGCCAGTGCGTCAGCGGAGGCCTCCCACGCCTGGGCCCGGGACATACCCTTGAGCCAGCCGGCGTACGCCACCTGTTCCCGGACGCGAAGGCCACTGATCGGGCGTATCGACTGCGGCAACCAGCCCACGCGACGTCGGTAGGTGCGCAGATCCCGCCGCCGGGTGGTGTCGAGCTCGTCGAAGGTCACCCGCCCGGCCGTCGGCCGCAGGATCGACGCGCACAGGGACAGAATCGTGCTCTTCCCAGCGCCGTTGGGGCCGAGCAGCACCGTGCGCCCCGGGGGAAACGACAGACTGAAGTCCTGCAGCACGGGTCGCCGCGCCAGGTAGCCGAACGTGCAGTCGACCAGCCGCAGTGGCATATACGCTCCCAAATTACTCGCAGATTGCGCTCCGGCGAGCTGCGCGGGATTGCTCCCAGATTCCGCTCCGGCAAGCTACGCGGAATGCACTCCGTGGCCACCACCCCCGCGCAGCCGTCCGAATTCATCGGCGCGCACCCCACAACCCAGTCGCCACACTGACGACTGGGCCGCGGGGTGCGCGTGTCTGACTAATAGGTGACTTTCACGAACTGCTCAGTAGTAGACCTTGAGGCAGGTGTTGCCGCACGTCATCGTGAGGTGGGGCGTGCTTCCGGTCTGGCCACCAATGGACACCACTTTGAAGTAGTAATCGTCATTTGGCGCAAGCCTGCCCCAGTTCACGATCTTGTTACCGCTGGTGAAGCAGTTATACGATCCTGTGCCTCGATTCGTATCCGGCAAGTACCAAGGCTCGACTTGGTACACGCGCAACTGGAAGTCCTGGGAGCCCTGGGTGGGCCACTCCACCCAGCAGCTGCCATAGACGCCAATGGTCGTGTTGGCCGCATCGACGTTGCCGTCGTACCACCGGCGGGACTCAAAACCAACCCTGACCTGGTCCAGATAGCTCGACCATGAGCCCTCGGCCCAGGCCGGATTGGACACGAGCACCGTCGCGACGAGCCCCATGACGGCGGCCATCACTAAACGTCGAGTTCCCCGTAAACGTGTAAACACTCACTTTTCCCCTCTGAAGCGGTCTAGACGCAGAGTGAAGCATGTGCGTTGTTTTACCGCAACCCCGTCGCGGGCGACCATCGATCCGACTCGGCGCCGGCCGTGCCGGCCACCGACGAGAACCACGATCACGGATCCTCAAGGAACACCCGCTCGGCGGCGGCCCGAGCCCGGCGGGCGGTCCGCAGGTACTCGTCGAGGAACTCGCCTGGCTCGATCGAGGCCGGCCGGTGGAGGGCCCGGGCGACTCCGGCCAGCTCCGTGCCCTGCCGCGGCAGCTGATCACTGGCCCGACCGCGCACCAGCATGAGGGCGTTGCGCACGGCCGAGGCCATGACCCAGCCGCGAGCCAGGAAAACGGCATCCATGCTGGAGACCAGTCCGGCGTCGCGGGCCGCGGTCAACGCGTCCAGGGTGCGCGTGGTCCGCAGTCCCTCGATCTGGTGCCCGTAGCGGAGCTGCAGCAGCTGCACCGCCCACTCCACGTCGGCCAGCCCGCCCCGGCCGAGCTTGGCGTGGGTGGCCGGGTCGGCCCCGCGCGGCAGGCGTTCGGTGTCCACCCGCGCCTTGATGCGCCGGATCTCGGTGACCTGCTCGGGGGTCAGCCCCCGGGCCGGGTACCGCACCCGGTCGGCCAGTGCCAGGAACCGCTCGGCCAACGCCCGGTCGCCGGCCACGTAGCGGGCCCGCAGCAGAGCCTGGGCCTCCCAGGTCTTCGACCACGACGCGTAGTACCGCTCGTACGCGGCCAGGCTGCGCACCAACGGCCCCTGCCGGCCCTCGGGGCGCAGGTCGGCGTCGATGCCCAGCGGCGGCTCCGGGGCCGGCGTGCCGAGCAGCCGCCGCAGCTCCTCGGCCAGCGCGTGGGCCAGCGCGCTCGCCTCGTCCTCGGCCATGCCGGGCGGCGGGTCGTAGACGAAGAGCACGTCCGCGTCGGAGGAGTAGCTCATCTCCGACCCACCCAGGCGGCCCATGCCGATGATCGTGAACGGCAGCTCGTACGCCCGGACCCGCCCGGTGGCGGCCCGCAACGCGGCGCTCAGGGTCGCGTCGGTGAGGTCGGACAGCGCCTGCCCGACCCGCACCACCGAGGCCGCGGTCGCATCGGTGGCGTCGCCGAGCAGGCCCAGCAGGTCGGCGCAGGCGATGCGGAACAGCTCCCGCCGCCGCAGGGCCCGGACGGTCTGCACCGCCACGCCGGCGCCCCCGCGCCACCCCTGCTTGCCGACGTACCCGTGCCGGTCCACGGCGGCCGTCATGCCCTCGATCAGGGACTCCAGCGAGCGGGGCACCAGCTCCGCGTCGTCGGCCAGCAGGCGCAGCGCCTCGGGGTCGCGGACGAGCAGGTCGGCCACGTAGCGGGACAGGCCGAGCAACCGGGCCAGGCGCAGCGCCACCGCGCCCTCGTCGCGCAGCAGCCGCAGGAACCACGGCGTGCCGCGCAGCGCGTCGGAGACCTGGCGGTAGGCGAGCAGCCCACGGTCCGGCTCGGGCGCGTCGGCGAGCTCGTTGAGCAGCACCGGCAGCAGGGTGTGCTGGATCGACGCGTACCGGGACACGCCGCCGATGAGCGCCTCGAGGTGACGCAGGGCGCTGGCCGGATCGCCGAAACCGAGAATCTCCAGCCGGCGACTCGCCGCCTCCGGCGTCAGCCGCAGCCCGTCGCTCGGCACCCGGGCCACCGCCTCGACCAGCGGCCGGTAGACGAGCTTGGTGTGCAGGCGACGCACCTCCTGAGCGTGGGTGAGCCAGGCGGCCTGGAACGCCTCGACCGCGTCCCGGCGGGGATCGCCGCGGAAGCCCAGCGAGTGCGCGAGCCAGCGCAGCGCCTCGGCTCCCTCCGGCGTCCGTCCATCCGGGACGGTGTGGGTCCGCCGCATCCGCTGCAGCTGCAGCCGGTGCTCCACGGTGCGCAGGAACCGGTACGCCTCGCCGAGGGCGGTGCCGTCGGCCCGTCCCACGTAGCCGTGCGCGGTCAGGGCGGCCAACGCCTCCAGCGTCGATCCGGAGCGGATTCGCTCGTCGCCCCGGCCGTGCACGAGCTGCAGCAGCTGCACGGCGAACTCGATGTCCCGCAGGCCGCCCGGCCCCCGCTTGACCTCCCGGTCGCGCTCCTCGGGTCGAACGTTGTCGATGATGCGCCGGCGCATGGCGCGCACATCCTCCACCGCCTCCGGGCGCTCCGCCGCCTGCCAGACGAGCGGCGCGACCATGGCGAACCACCGCGCGCCGAGGTCGAGGTCGCCCGCGGCGGGGCGGGCCTTGAGCAGCGCCTGGAACTCCCAGGTCCGGGCCCAGCGTCGGTAGTACGTCTCGTGGGCGGCGAGGGTGCGGACCAGCGGTCCCTGGCTGCCCTCGGGGCGGAGGTTCGCGTCCACCTGCCAGGCCGCCTGGCCGCAGATCCGCATCATGTCGGCCGCGACCAGCTGCGCGTCGACGAGGTCCACATCGGACTCGCAGACGAAGATGACGTCGACGTCGCTGACGTAGTTGAGCTCCCGGCCGCCGCATTTACCCATGGCGATGACCGCGAGACGCGGGCTGGTGCCGCGCGCCGTCATGGCCTGGCGCAGCCCGGCGGCCAGCGTGGCATCGGCCAGGGCCGACAGGTTCTGCATCGTCGTATCGACATCGGCCACCCCGGTCAGGTCGGCCGCGGCCAGGCGCAGCAGGGCGTTCCGGTGGGCCACCCGCAGCGCCTCGGGCGAGTCGACCGGCTGCCCGGCGAACGGGTCGGCCGGGTCGAAGGCGAGGTCCCGCACCGCGGTCCAGCGGGCCGGCTGGGCCACCAGCTCGTCGCCCAGGGTGATCGAGGCCCCGAGCACCGCGGCCAGGGCCGACCGGACGACGGGATCGACCCGCATCGCCGCCAGGGGACCCTCCACCTGCGAGCGCCGGGCGGCCTCCTCGATGCGGTGCAGCTGCCGCAGGGCCAGGGACGGGTCGGCGGCCTCGCTCAGCGCGGTCAGCACCTCGCCCGCGGCCTCGTCGACCGGGGCCAGCTCGGTCTCGTCCCACAGCCCCAGGCCGTCGGGCTCCGGGCCGAGCAGGCGGGTCGCCGCGGCCACGTCGGTGAACCCGTACCGGGCCAGCCGGAGAGAGGGCCCCGCCGGTCGCGTCATGGCGTCACGAATCCAGCAACGGCAGCTGGCGGCCCGGCTGCACCGACGGCGGTGGGGTCAGCGACCCGGCGGCCAGGGCCGCGAACCGGATGGCGAACGGGTGCCACACCTCGAACAGGTCGTCCTGCAGCTGCTCGGCCTGGCTCAGCACCAGCGCGCGGTCGACGCTGGCCTGCTCCGGCAGGGAATCGTCGGCGGCATTGACCCAGCCGGCGAGCGTGGGCAGGTCGACCTCCGGGTGGAACTGCACGCCCCACGCCGCGCTCCCGAGGCGGAACGCCTGCACCGGGCAGGCGGTGGAGGTGGCCAGCAGCACGGCCCCTAAGGGCAGCTCGGTGATCTCGTCGCCGTGCCACTGGAGCACGTCGGGCAGCATGGGCAGCGGCGCGAACAGTGGGTCCGACTCGGCCGCGTCCCGTTTGGCGACCAGCGCGGGACCGACCTCGGGCCGGGCCGCCGGGGCGACGGTGCCGTTGTGGGCCCGAGCCAGCAGCTGCGCCCCGAGGCAGATGCCGAGCGTCGGCACCTGCTCGCGTACCGCGTGGCGCAGCAACGACTCCAGGGTCGGAAACCACGGCGAGGACGGGGTGCCGTCCGGGGCCGGGTAGGCGGGCTGGTGGCCGCCGAGCACGACCAGGGCGCCCCAGCCGGCCAGATCCTCCGGTAGGCGCTCCCCCGCGTGGGGCCGGGTCACCTCGAGCGCGAGCCCACCGTCGGTGAGCCACTCGGCGAAGTTGCCCAGGCCCGCCGTCGGGTCGTTCTCCACCACCAGACAACGCACGCTCACGCGGCCAGGCTACTGGATCGGAGCGTCGATGCAGGGGGTGGCGAACCCCGCCGCCCGGGTCGCCTGCGTCACCCGCCGCGTCGCCGGCCGCGCTCGGGGCCCGATCGTCACAGGCGCGCCCGGGTGGCCGACCAGGTACCGGCCGAGTCGCCGCACTCGGACGTGTAGGTCCCCTCGATCGTGTCGTCATCGACGATCGTTCCGATGTACTCGATCGTCGTATCGCCCTCCACCGCGCCGAAGCGGAGGCTCTTGCCGATGACCTGGCCCGTGACGTTGCCGGCCCTGAGGCAGTCCGAGCCGGTCACGGTGAGCGCGCCGAAGAGCCGGTTGCCCTGCTGAGCCCACACGAGGGTGAACGTGCCGATGCCCGCCACCGGGGTCGAGTTCACCCAGGTGCCCTCCCAGGTGCCGCTCAGCGGGCCGAGCGGGGTGGCCTCGCCGGTGGGGGTGGGCGTCGTCGTGGGCGTCGTGGGGAGGTCCACGGCCGTGGTGGTCGGCGTGGGCTCGTCGGTGGGCGTCGCCGTACCGGTCGCCGAGGCGCTCGGCGACGGGTTCAGGTTGCACCCGGCGAGTCCGGCCAGCAGTCCGAGGGCGGCGGCCAGCGCGGCCAGCGCGCGGCGGGGTCGTCCGGTCACGTACGGCGTACGGGTCATGGCCTACTCCTGTCCGGCGGGTGCGCCCGTTATTGTGGCCCACCCCGCCAACCGCTGGCGTGACCGCGATGACCCGCCGGCGCGTCGGAGCCGACGGTCGCAGAATCCTCCGCCGGAGCGGGACCCCCAGCGGCTCAGGGGACGTTGAGGTACCGCTGCCGCTCGTACGGGGTGACCTGGCGCCGGTACGCCTCCCACTCGCTGCGCTTGTTGCGCAGGAAGAAGTCGAAGACGTGCTCCCCCAGGATCTCGGCGACGAGTTCGGAGCGCTCCATCACGTCGATCGCCTCGGCGAGGTTCTGCGGCAGCGGCTCGTACCCCATGGCGCGTCGCTCGGCCGCCGACAGGGACCACACGTCGTCCTCGGCCCCCGGCGGCAGCTCGTACCCCTCCTCGATGCCCTTCAGCCCGGCCCCGAGCAGCACGGCGAACGCCAGATACGGGTTGCAGGCCGAGTCGAGCGAGCGCACCTCGATCCGGGCGGAGTTGGGCTTGCCGTAGGCGGGCACGCGCACGAGGGCCGACCGGTTGAGGTGGCCCCAGCACACGTACGCGGGTGCCTCGGTGATGCGGTCGGGCAGCGCCTGCGGGAAGAGCCGCTTGTACGAGTTGACCCACTGGTTGGTGACCGCCGTGTACTCCCGGGCGTGCACGAGCAGCCCGGCGATGAACGACTTGGCCACTTTGGACAGTCGAATCGGGTCGCTGGCGTCGTGGAACGCGTTGCGCTCCCCCTCGAACAGCGACAGATGGGTGTGCATGCCGCTGCCCGGCTGGTCGGTGAACGGCTTGGGCATGAACGTGGCCCGCACCCCTTGAGAGAGCGCGACCTCCCGCACCACGTGTCGGAAGGTCATGATGTTGTCGGCGGTGGTGAGGGCGTCGGCGTACCGCAGGTCGATCTCCTGCTGGCCCGGCGCGACCTCGTGGTGGCTGAACTCGACCGAGATGCCGATGCGCTCCAGCGCGAGAATCGCCTGCCGGCGGAAGTCCCGCGCGGCCGCGTGGGTGGTGTGGTCGAAGTACCCACCCGAGTCCACCGGAACGGGATCCCCGCCGTCCGGCGGGACGTTCTGCAGCAGGTAGAACTCGATCTCCGGGTGCGTGTAGAAGGTAAAGCCCTTTTCGGCCGCCTTGGACAGCGCGCGCCGCAGCACGTGCCGGGGATCGGCCCACGACGGTGAACCGTCGGGCAGCAGGATGTCGCAGAAGATGCGGGCCGACTCGCCCCCGGAACCGCCCTCGAACGGGAAGACCTGGAACGTCGTGGGGTCGGGCATCGCGATCATGTCGGCCTCGTAGACCCGGGCAAAACCCTCGATCGCGGAGCCGTCGAACCCGACACCCTCCTCGAACGCCGCCTCGAGCTCGGCGGGCGCCACCGAGACGCTCTTGAGCGTGCCGAGCACGTCCGTGAACCACAGCCGGACAAAGCGGATATCCCGCTCCTCCAACGTCCGGAGCACGAACTCCTGCTGACGGTGACGGTCCATGATGTCTCCCGCGCCGATGAGGCCGGCCCCTTGTGGACCGGGCCATCTGCCGAACTCGCCCCTTCCGGGCGGCCCGGCGCGCCTCCATCGTGGCATATCGCCCCGGCCGGTACCGCACGACGCCGCCGACCGGATCACGCCACCGGGCGCCCCACCGTGTCACCCCGATCGTGACCCACCCTGGTCGCGACGCCGCCCGGGGCCACCGGTCCGGACTGAAAGAATGGGCGCATGCCGACGGTGCGCATCGCGCTGGCCCAGGTCGACCCCACGGTCGGGGACCTCGCCGGCAACGCAGCCCTGGTCCGCGACCACACCCGCAAGGCCGCCGAGTCAGGCGCCCACCTCGTGGTCTTCCCCGAGATGATGGTCACCGGCTACCCGGTCGAGGACCTCGTGTTCCGGGAGAGCTTCGTCAACGCTTCCCGGGCGGCGGTGGACGCGCTCGCCCGGGACCTGGCCGCCGACGGGCTCGGCCACGTAGTGGTGGTCGTCGGCTACCTCGACGCGGACGGGCCACCCCGGGTCGGCGCCGAGAGCACCCCCGGGCGTGGCGCCCGCAACGCGGCCGCAGTGATCACCGACGGTCGGGTGCACGCCCGGTACTTCAAGCACCACCTGCCCAATTACGGGGTGTTCGACGAGGACCGGTACTTCGTGCCCGGCGACATGCTCACGATCGTGCGCCTCGACAGCGTCGACGTGGCCGTGACGATCTGTGAGGACCTCTGGCAGGCCGGTGGGCCCTTCACCGCCGCGGGTGAGGCCGGCGTGGGGCTCGTGGTGAACATCAATGGGTCGCCGTACGAGCGCAACAAGGACGACATCCGCCTGCCGCTGGTCGCCCGGCGCGCGGCCGAGGCCCGGGCCACGGTGGCGTACGTGAACATGGTCGGCGGCCAGGACGAGCTGGTCTTCGACGGCGACTCGATGGTGGTCGCCCCCGACGGGACGGTCCTGGCCCGGGCGCCGCAGTTCAGCGAGGAACTCATGCTCGTCGACCTCGACCTGCCGGCCGCCGGCGGGGCGCCGGTCCCCGAGACCGCGGCCGGTCTGCGCATCGAGCACACCATCCTGCCGGTGAAGCTCACCGTCCCCGACACGCGCATCGCGGGCACCGTGGCCGATCGCCTGCCCGACGAGGCCGAGGTGTGGCAGGCGCTCGTCACCGGATTGCGCGACTACGTCCGCAAAAACCGGTTCCGCTCGGTCATCATCGCGCTTTCGGGGGGCATCGACTCGGCCGTGGTGGCGGCGATCGCGGTCGATGCGCTCGGACCCGAGAACGTCTACGGGGTCTCGTTGCCGTCGGCGCACTCCTCCCAGCACTCGCGCGACGACGCGGCCGACCTGGCTCGTCGCACCGGACTGAACTTCCAGACCGTGCCGATCCAGCCCATGGTCGACACGTTCCACGCCCACCTGACCCTGGACGGGGTCGCCGCCGAGAACCTGCAGGCCCGGGTGCGCGGGATCATCCTCATGGCACTGTCCAACCAGGACAACCACCTCGTGCTCACCACCGGCAACAAGAGCGAGCTGTCCGTGGGCTACTCCACGCTCTACGGCGACTCGGTCGGCGGCTTCAACCCGATCAAGGACGTGCCCAAGACGCTGGTTTGGCGCCTGGCCCGGTGGCGCAACGACGAGGCGGTCCGTCGAGGGCAGACCCCGCCGATACCGGAGAACTCGATCACCAAACCGCCCAGCGCGGAGCTGCGCCCCGGCCAGCTCGACACCGACACCCTGCCGCCGTACGAGCAGCTCGACGCGCTGCTGGCCGACTATATCGATCGCGATCTCGGCCGGGACGCGCTGCTCGCGGCCGGGCACGATCCCGAACTCGTGGCCCGGGTCGCCCGGATGGTGGACGTCGCCGAGTACAAGCGTCGGCAGTCCGCCCCCGGCCCGAAGATCTCCATCAAGGCGTTCGGACGCGATAGGCGGTTGCCGATCACCAACCGCTTCCAGGGCTGACCGGGCGAGCACCGTCCTGTGTGACTTCGCCCACGCGCCTTACGCGCTGCACGGGCGACGATGCGACGATGCTCGCAAATGAGCCCGGGGACCGCCGATGCGGCCTCGAGGATGAAAAGGAGCCCGTCATGACCTCCGGTTCCACCCAACCGGCTGGGGGGAACTCCGTTCCCACCACCCCCGCCCCGTCGCTGTACGGGGGTCCCACCACCCGCCGCATCCGTACGCGCGACCTGATCGCCGCCAAGAAGCGCGGCGAACGGTGGGCGATGCTCACCAGCTACGACCAGTACACGGCGAGAATCTTCGATGAGGCCGGAGTCGCCGCGCTGCTCGTCGGGGATTCGGCCGCCAACAACGTCTTCGGTCACGAGACCACGCTGCCGGTCACCGTGGACGAACTGCTCCCCCTCGTCCGGGCGGTGGTGCGCTCGACCTCGCGCTGTCTGGTCGTGGGCGACATGCCGTTCGGCTCGTACGAGGAAGGACCCGCCCAGGCCCTGCGGACGGCCGTGCGCTTCATGAAGGAGGGCGGCTGTCACGCGGTGAAGCTCGAGGGTGGACGCACGTGTGCTCCGCAGATCGCGGCGCTGACCGCCGCCGGCATCCCGGTCATGGGGCACGTGGGCTTCACCCCGCAGCGGGAGCACACGCTCGGCGGCTACCGCGTGCAGGGCCGCGGCGATGCCGCCGAGGAGGTGCTGGCCGACGCCCGGGCCGTGGCCGAGGCGGGTGCGTTCGCGGTCGTGCTCGAGATGGTGCCCGGGGAGCTGGCCAAGCGCATCACGCACGAGCTGGCCATTCCCACGGTGGGTATCGGGGCCGGACCCGATTGCGACGCGCAGGTGCTGGTCTGGCAGGACATGGCCGGCCTGCGGCCGGGGCCCGTGCCACGGTTCGTCAAGCGGTACGCGGACCTGTACGGCGTGCTCGCCCAAGCCACGAGCGCGTACGTCGCCGAGGTTCGCGACGGTATCTTCCCGGCCGCGGAACACACCCATCAGTGACGGCGCCAGCCGGCCAGGGCCCAGTGGCGGCGCGGCCCCGGTGAGGGGCAGCGCCGCCGTGACGGCGCCGGCCCTGGCCGCGGCTGGGCCGACGTGACCGGCGGGGCCGGGCGCTACCCGACCTCCACGAGTAGCTCCTTCAGGCCCCGCATGATGTAGCCCGGCTTCCATTCCGGCTCGCGGACCAGGGACAGGTTCGGGGCGCGGCGCAGCAGCGCCCCGAACGAGGCCTGCAGCTCCACGCGGGCCAACGGAGCGCCGAGGCAGTAGTGGATGCCCACTCCGAACGTGATGTGGGGATTGTCGGCGCGGGCGAGGTCGAGGCGGTCCGGGTCACGGAACACGGCCGGGTCGCGGTTGGCCGAGCCGAAGAGCAGCGCCAGCTCCGTGCCCTTGGTGAACCGCTGGCCGCCCCACTCGAAGTCCTCCAGCACCCACCGCTCGAACATCTGCGCCGGGGTGTCGTAGCGCAGCAGTTCCTCCACGGCGGTCGGCAGCAGACTGTGGTCGGCCCGCAGGGCGGCCAGTTGGTCCGGGTTACGGAACAGCGCCCACCATCCGTTACCGGTGGCGTTGACGGTGGCCTCGTGGCCGGCGTTGAGCAGCAGGACGCAGGTGCCGATCAGCTCGTCCTCGGTGAGCCGGTCTCCCTCGTCGTGGACGCGCACCAGATCGCTGATGAGGTCGTCGGAGGGGTTGGCCCGACGGTAGCGCACGAGGTCGCGCAGGTAGGCGGAGAATTCCTCGCAGGCGGCGACCGCCTTGCGGGCAGCGTCGGGCGACGGGTTGAGCTCGTACATGCCGCAGATGTCGGCCGACCACGGCCGCAGCTGATGCCGGTCCGCCTCCGGTATGCCGAGCAGCTCGGCGATGACGGTGACCGGCAGCGGCTCGGCCACGATCGCGATGAGGTCACCGCCACCGGCGGCGAGCAGGTCGTCCACGACCCGGTCGGCGATGCGCTCGACCGTGGGCCGCAACTCCTCGACCCGACGCGGGGTGAACGCCTTGGAGACCAGGCGCCGCAGCCGCGTGTGGTCCGGCGGCTCGCGGTCGAGCATGCCGTTGCGAACCACGTGCCAGAACGGCTCCAGCTCGGGCGGGTCCGGCGGGTGGCCGAAGTCCTCGTGGCTGCCCACGTGCAGGTACGTGCGACCGAGACGGCGGTCCCGCAGCAGCGCGTTCACGTCGGCGTACCGCGACACCAGCCACTGCTGGGTCGGCTCGAACCACGTGATGGGTGCCTCTTCCCGCAAGCGGGCGTAGACGTCGTAGGGGTGAGCCACGAAGGCCGGGCTCCACGGGTCGAAGCCGAACGCCGGCGACGACTGCGGAGCAAGGTCCACACTCTGCGCCATCAGGCGAACATACCCGCTGGTAAACCAGATGTCGCCGACGAGCGTCCCGTCTGTGAGAAGGATCGGGACCTAAGGCCGGGGCCGAACGCGGACCTCCGGCCGCGCCTTCGCCGCCGACCCCGACCTCCGCTGCATCACACGTCGGTAATTCGTACGCCCGCGTGGGCCTTGTAGCGCCGGTTGATGGCGATCAGGTTCGCCGTGAACGCCTCCACCTGGCCGGCGTTGCGGAGCCGTCCACCGTAGACGCCCCGCATGCCCGGGATGCGCTCGGCCAGCGCGGCCACGGTGGCCACCGCGTTGCGGTCGTCACCCAGCACCAGCACATCCAGCTCGAAGGTCTCCACGGCCGGGTCGGCAAGCAGCACCGCACTCACGTGGTGGAATGCCGCGCAGACCCGTGAGTCCGGCAGCAGCGCCGCGGCCTGCTGCGCCGCGCTGCCCTCAGGCACCGGCAGCGCGAAGGGCCCCTGGGAGTCGAACCCGAGCGGGTTGACGCAGTCGACCACGATCTTCCCGGCCAGTGGCCCGGCCAATGGGGCGAGCGTATCCGCGTGGGCCGCCCACGGGACGGCGACGATCACCACGTCCGAGCTCGCCGCTGCCTCGGCGTTCGCGGCCCCCGCGACCGACCCCGTCGCCCCGGGCATCGCCGCGATCTCGGCGGCCGCCGTCTGCGCGCGGCTCGCGTCCCGTGAGCCGATGACGACCCGCTGACCCGCCCGGGCGAACCGGTACGCCAACCCGCGTCCCTGATCGCCGGTTCCGCCGAGTATCCCCACCACCAGGCCGGAAACGTCCGGCACCGGAGCCACCGTCATGTGACCCTTCCTTCTTCGTCCACAATGGCCACTAAACCGCCAGAGACAGCCGGCCACCAACCGCCAGAGGCGGGTGACCACCAACCGCCAGGGACGGCCGGCCACGAACCGCCCGACGGGCGGCCGCTCACCAATACGCCAAGGGCACCTCCGCCCGAGCCTATCTGGCCCGGTGGAAGGTGCCCTCTGCGTGTCGGTGGCCGCCGCCGTCCGGCGACCGTCCTTGGCGCGCGCCGCCGGGTCAGCCGACGCGGCGAGGGGCGCGCCGAGCGGGGGTCCGGCGAACCGGAGCCGGCGTGGGGGTGACGGTCGGGGCCGTCGGCGTGACCGGGGCGGTGGCGGCCGTACGTCCGGTAGCCCGCGCCGACGAGACCTTCTTGGCGGTGGTCTTCTTGGCCGGGGTCGCCTTCTTGGCCGGAGCGGTCTTCGCCGGGGCCTTCTTGGCCGGCGCCGCCTTCGCGGTGGCCTTGGTCGCCTTGGTCGCCTTGGTCGCGGCGGCCTTCTTGGCCGGCGCCGCCTTCGCGACGGTCTTGGCCGGAGCCTTCTTCGCGGGGGCGGCCTTGACCGCGGTCGTCTTCTTCGCCGGGGCCGTCTTCGTGGCGGGGGCCGCCTTCTTGGCCGCGACCGCCTTCTTGGCGGCGGCGGTCTTGGCCGCGGTGGTCTTGGCGGCGGTGGTCTTGGCCGCCGTGGCCTTGGCCGCGACCGTCTTGGCCGCGGTGGTCTTCTTGGCCGGCGCCGCCTTCGCCGCGGTCGCCCGCGTGGTCTTGGCCGGGGTGGCCTTCGCGGCGGCGGCCGTCCGGGTCGTCCGAGTGGTCTTCGTGGCCGCCGGGCGCGCCGGCGCCTTCTTGGCCGGAGCGGTCACGGTCTTCTTCGCCGGCGTCGCCTTCGCCGCGGGCCGGCTGGTGCGCGATGCGCTCGTCGCGCTGGCCGCGGGGGCGGCCTTGGTAGCCGCGCGCTTCGCGGCCGGTCGAGTGGTGGCCTTAACGTCGGCCATGGTGTGCCTCCTCGGGCAGTCGTTGGGATGTGGTTGCTTGTCCGGCTCCGGGTGCGGCGCCGGAGCGGGTTCGCCGCACGAGTCATGAGCTGTCACGTGGGCTCGGGGTCGGCTTCAGCGGTCTGGTGTGTGCGTCAGGGCTGCTCGCCGGTCCACTGCGCGTCCTCGGCGTCGAGCTGCGCGTTTCGCGCCGCTACCCTGGCCAGCGCCTGCTCGGCCTCGCTGAGGCTTGCGTAGGGCCCCATCGTCACCTTGGCAGGGCACACGTTCCGGTCGTTCTCTACCCGGCTGTGCCGCAGGCACCAGTAGAAGGGTCCACCTCCGCTGTTGGTCGTGCCATCGCTGTTGCTCATGTCATCACTGTGCACTGTGAGCCGCTCACGCGGAAGCGTTTCGGCGAAATCTCGTGCGGCTTCCACTGTAGACGGTATCTGGCAGGCACCGCAGACCGGGGTCGTCAACAGCCCACAATGGTCGAACACATTGTGCACACATGCTCACGGTCTTACAAGTGCTACGGCAATGTTGGGCGAGTCGACGTTCGCGGCCGTGATGACTCCACTCCGCCGAATCAACGCGAAAACCCTTACGTACCAAGCGTTTTCGTGTGCTCTGACGACAAGGACGGCTGCCGGACGTGATCGAAGGCACGGACGCGTGTCAGCACCAGGACAGCGGTGATCGGGGGGTCGCACGCCCGGACAGGGACATGCGCGGCACGGGTTACAGGGCCGCTCACCCCGACGAGGTGAGTCAGCGAGGCCGACCCGGCGATGGCCCCTTCCCCGCCAGGACAACCGTGTCGGGTGAAGGCCTTCCGAGCCCCGCAGACCGCATCGCGCGCACGGGGCGCACCGCCGGCCGTCCGCCCAGGGTCGCCGGCCGGATGGCGTCGTCTACTCATACGCTCCGCAATGTCGATCTGTCCACGCGCTGACCGATGCCACCGTTGGATGCGCGACGCGGACGGGCCGACGGGCCCGAGTGGCGGGGACGCCAGGCCCGGGACGTGGGCGGAGACGCCGTGGATAGCGGGCTGGGTAGCGCCGCCCTGGTCAACGACAGCTTGGGCAGTGGCGTCTCGGTAACGACAAGCTGAGTAACACCGGCGTGAGTAACGAGGGCGTGAGGAGCGAGGACGCCGACGATGCGGATGTCGACGGTGAGGACGCCGACAGTGACCGTCAGCGCGATGGCGCCTCGAAACCGAGGATCGGGACGTCGTAGCGAGCCGGGTCGGGCCGGCGTCGCAGGTCGGGTGCCACGACCTCCACCACGATCATCTCGGTGAGCAGCTGCACAGTCGCCTCCAGCAGATGGCTGGTGTACCCGACCGCGCCCCGCTCCTTGAGACCCACCGATACGTGGATGTGCGGGAGAATCATGTCCCGCTCGGGGTCGTAGGCGATCGTCCCGCCGCCGTGCGCCTCGACGTTGGTCAGGTACACGGACGACCGGACGGGCGCCACCGGGTCGGTGACCTGCTCGCAGGTGCCCACGACCCGCAGGGACGAGAACCCCGCGAGGAAGAACGGAATGTAGCCCTGACGGACGTCGTGCTCGCGGCAGAACGCGCTCAGCGCGGTGAACAGGTCCTCACCGTGGTCGAAGGAGAGCCCGAAGGCGCGGCCAACGGTGAGCTCGTGACTGCGCATGACGGCGATCGTACGGTTCCGGCGACCTGAGCGTTCAGGTCCGCCGGGCAAAGACGCGCTCGATGGTGCCGGCCCGCAGGCGTTGGCTCTCCACGATCTCAAAGCCCGCCTCGACGAGCAGCGGCAGCGGACGGCGGGTCTGGCGCTCCTCCGCGGCGCGAACGGTGACGACCTCGACGAGACGCTGCACGGCCCAGATCGGCCACCACGGACTGCCCACGTGGTCCAACAGCAGCAGCCGTCCACCGGGCCGGAGCACCCGCTTCATCTCGGCGATCGCCCGACGGTCGTCGGGGATGCTGCACAGGCCCAGGGTGCAGACCACGGTGTCGAAGGACGCGTCGGCGAACGGCAACGCCTCGGCGTCACCCTCCCGCAGCGTCACGGTGATGCCGAGCCGTTCGGCCCGGTCACGCGCCAGCGCGAGCATCTCCGGACTCACATCGATGCCGGTAATGCGTACCCCGGACGGGTAGTGGGGCAGGTTGAGTCCGGTTCCGATGGCGACCTCGAGCACCTCACCCACGGCCCGCGACGCCACCCACGGTCGCCCGCCGGTGATCCACCACCGCTCCATCGGCCTCATGGCGCGGTCGTACCGCGGCGCGTTCGCGCCCCACACCCGCCGGAGCTTGGCGGTCCGCCCCTCGCTCACGCGGCGCCCCCTCCGCAACACTGCCCCTTCGCAACGTCGTCGCCGCACGGTAGCACCGATCCCCGCCGCCCGACCCGCTCCACCACCACTAGGTAGACAGACTGACTAGGTAGCCATACCATGTAGTTCATGGACGAGGTGCGATGGCCGGGCGAATGGCTACGGGGCGTGCTCGAGCTGTGCGTGCTCGGCGTGCTCGCCGATGGCCCGACGTACGGCTACGCCATCGCGGGGCGTCTCGCCGACGCCGGCCTGGGCACGGTGAAGGGAGGAACGCTCTACCCGCTGCTCGCCCGTCTCGAGGGCGACGGGCTGGTGAGTTCCTCCTGGCATGCGGGCGAGGGTGGCCCCGGCCGCAAGTACTTCGCGCTGACCGCCGCTGGCCGCCGCGAGCTGCGAACCCGGGCGCGGTCGTGGGAGCGGTTCGTGGACAGGACGTGGCGTCTGATCCCCCGGCCGGAGGAGGAGTGAGTGATGACGAAAGCGGACGATGCCTGGCGCGACATGTTCGTGCTTGAGATGCGGATGCACGAGGTCCCGGGGAAAGAGATCGGCGAGGCGCTCGCCGAGGTGGACGCGCACTGCGCGGACAGCGGCCAGACCCCGCAGGAGGCGTTCGGCGACCCCGTGCGCTACGCCGCCAGCCGGGCTCGCCGCGGGACCGGCCCGGCCGTCATCCGGCGCACCGCGCTGCGGGCGTGGTGGATCCAAACAGCCGCCATCGTGGGTGCGGAGGGTCTGTGGCTCGGCATCACCGGCGTGCTCGGCCGCGGACAGGCGGAGATCCGGCTCGGCGATGTGCTCACCGCTGTCGTGCTCCCACCGACGCTCGCCGTCATCCTCGCCGTGGCCTTCCGACCGGGCATGAGCCGACACCTCCCCGCCATGGTCGCGATGGCGTTCGCGGTGGCTGTGGGAGCCGCGGTGGGGTTCCGACTGCTCTGGCCACAGGTGATCGCGGAGGTTCTCGCCGTGCTCCTGGTCCTCGTCGGGGTGGTGGCGCTCGGGGTGGCGGTGTGGCCGGTGCTGGGCGGTCGGCACCGCCATGACACGATCATCGACCCTCGCACCGGCGAACCCCGATAGTCCACAAAGGATCATTCCCCGGCGTACGCATCCGTCGACCGGGGACCACCAAGCCGGCCGCCCCGTGGTAGAACAGGGCTATCTATCGATGGCAAGGGACCCCGCAGCCTCGAAGGGACGGCGAGGCTCGCGGTGACAACGGCCGGTCGCCGCCGGTGGCCGGCCGTTGTGCCATTGCCGGCTGCTTTATCGGTTCCCACGGAAAGGGACGCGGCCGCAAGAGGGAGAGCGCGGGGAAAGGGACGCGGCCGGAAAGACCCGCTGGAAACAGACCCAGCGGAAAGGCCCAGAGGGAGAGGGCCCAGAGGAACGGGATACCGCCCGAAACGGGAGACAGCGGGAACGGGAGACAGCAGGACCGGGAGACGACGAGAAAGGGATACGGCGGACGAGTCGGTCTATAGGCCGGATTCTGTCCCCGCCGGTGGCGGGGGGCGGTCATCCATCTCGGCCTGCCGTCGCCGACAGGCTCTAGCGGCCTACCCGCAGGCTCGGGCGGGCCACCCTCAAACGCCTGCGCAGGCCGGCCTCGCGACCGGCCCTTTTGGCCTTGCTCCGGGTGGGGTTTACCGAGCCACCCCGGTCACCCGGGGTGCTGGTGGGCTCTTACCCCACCGTTTCACCCTTACCCCCGCGGCCGAGGCCCCGGAGGCGGTCTGTTTTCTGTGGCACTATCCCGCGGGTCACCCCGGGTTGCTGTTAGCAACCACCCTGCCCTGTGGAGTCCGGACCTTCCTCGGCGATGTCCCCTCGGCGAACCGAGGAGGTCATCGACGCGACCGCCCGACCGGCTCGTCCGCCGTGCCTGTCAGGATACGACGCGATGGACTCGCGACGCGAAGTCGATGCGCCATGAGCATCATCGACGTAGCTCTCCTGCTGCTCGCCGGCTTCGCCGCGAGCGCCGTGAACGCGCTCGCTGGCGGCGGCTCGCTGGTCACGTTTCCCACGCTGGTGGCGCTGGGGCTGCCGCCGGTGGCCGCCAACGTGACGAACTCGCTCGGCGTCTCCCCCGGCTACGTGGCCAGCGTCGTCGGCAGCCGACGGGACCTCGCCGACCTCGCCCGTCGGCGGGGCCGACGCCCGCTGCTCGCGCTGCTGCCGACGTCGGTCACCGGTACGGCGGCCGGGTGCGCCCTCCTGCTGGCCACCCCGGGCCGCGCGTTCGAGCTCGTGGTGCCGTTCCTCATCCTCGGCGCCACGGCCGTCCTGGCGTTCCAGCGCCGCATCCGGGCGTTGGTCGGCCATCCGCGTGACCTCTCACCACAACAACGCACGAGCCGCGATGTTCCTCGCTCCTCGTCCCTCAAAGCTCGTCACGTCGCGCGACAACCCCAGAGCCACGACGCTCCTCGCTCCTCGTCCCTCAAAGCTCGTCACGTCGCGAGACAACGCGCGCTCGCGCTGCATGCCCTCGTGTTCCTCGGATCGGCGTACGGCGGCTACTTCGGGGCTGCCCTGGGGGTGATGCTCGTCGCCGGCCTCGCGCTCGTGCTCGACGAGTCACTGCGGTACGTCTCGGCCCTGAAGAACGCCATCTCCGCCGTGGCCGGTCTCGTCACGGTCGTCGCGTTCGCCATCTTCGGACCGGTCGACTGGGTCGCGGTCGCGGTGCTGGTGCCGGCCACCCTCGCGGGCGGGTACCTCGGGGCACGCCTGCTGACCCGGCTCTCCCCCGGCGTACTCCGGGCGCTCATCGTGACGATCGGCACGGTGGTCGGCGTTATCCTCCTGCTCCGCGCCCTGTGAAGTTGTCCACAGTGCGGAGACCGACCGGCTACCAAGGAGATCGGCCAGGCACGGAGAGATCGGGCCACGACAGCGATCCCACCCGCGGGCCCGGACACACCGGCGGACCAAGCGGCGCCGGTCACCCGGACAGGTGGGCGGTGTCGTTGACCGTACGGACGGCGACGCCGCCGTCGGGCCAGTAGTCGACGACGGAGATGCCAGCGGCGTCCAGGTAGAGCCGGTGCAGCAGGCCGTCCGTGGCCTGCAGGGCGTCACGCAGCACCAGCTTGATCGGCGTCACGTGGGTCACCACGACGACCACCCGCCCGGCGTACTCGGCCGTGAGCCGGGCGATCACCGGCCGGACCCGGGCCGCGACCTGGGCGAACGACTCGCCGCCGGGCGGAGCCACCTGCGTGGAGGCGAGCCAGGCATCCAGCTCCTCCGGCCATACCTGGCGTACCTCGGCGAACGTGAGCCCTTCCCACACCCCGAAGTCGCACTCGGTGAGCCCGTCCTCCACGAGCACCGATGCGTCGATCCGGTCGGCGATGACCTCGGCCGTGCGCCGGCAGCGGGCCAGCGGCGACGTCACCACGACAGGCGACGGTCCGTCGGACCGCGCCAGCAGAGCGGCGATTCGCTCCGCCACCGCCTTCGCCTGAGCCTCGCCCTCGGGGCTGAGCGGTACGTCGCCGCGACCCGAGTAGCGCCGCTGCTCGGTCAGCGCGGTACTGCCGTGCCGGACCAGCAGCAGCCGGGCCGCACCGGTCTCCGGCGGTGGCATCCACCGCACCGGGGGCGCTTTCGTCTCCTCCTTCGCCCCCGCCGCCGTCGCTGCCTCCCCCGCGTCAGGAGGGCGTCCTTCCTGGGCGCTGGACGTCAAGAGGGCGTCCTTCCTGACATCCCTGACGTCGCCGGCACCAGCCGCAGCATCCATGGCGGCGTTGGCGAGGGCGTCGGCGGCCTGGTTCCGCTCCCGCGGGACCCAGGTGAACCGGACCGACTCGAACCGGGCCACGAGCGCGGCCGCCTGCGCCGCGAGCGGCCGCAGCCCCGGGTTCTTGATCTGCCACCGCCCGGACATCTGCTCGATGACGAGCTTGGAGTCCATACGGACCTCGACCTCGACCGCGCCCAGCTCGGCCGCGCTCCGGAGGCCGGCGATGAGACCGCTGTACTCAGCCACGTTGTTCGTGGCCACGCCGATGCTCTCCCCCAGCTCGACGAGCACCTCGCCGGTCGCGGCCTCGCGCACCACCGCGCCCCAGCCGGCCGGCCCCGGGTTCCCACGCGCGCCGCCGTCCGCCTCGACGATGACGCGCAACCGTCGTGCTCGGGCCACGGCTACAGGCCAGACTCTTCGGTCCGCACGAGGATGGCCCGGCACTCCTCGCACTGGACGACCTCGTCGGCCGGCGCGGAGCGGAGCCGGGCCTTCTCCGAGCCGGACAGCTCCAGGCGACAGCCACCGCACCGGCCGTGCCGCAGCAGGGCCGCGCCGGTGCCTTTCGACTCACGAACCTTCTCGTACAGGGCCACGAGATCGGCCGGCAGCGAGGCCACGAGCGGGCCCCGGGCCGCTTTCATCTGCTCGGTGTCCCGGTCGATGTCGGCGAGCAGCTCGTCGCGGCGCTGCGTCGTCTGCGCGTGCGCGTCGCGGGCGGACGCCAACCGGCTCAGGACATCGTCCAATTGGGACTGCGCCTGCTCCCGCCGCTCCATGAGCTCCAGTTCGGCGTCCTCGAGCTCCCGCTGGCGGCGGGCCAGCGTGCCCAGCTCGTGCTGCAGCGCCTCCAGTTCCTTGGCCGGGCCGGTGCCGGCGTCGAGCCGGGCCCGGTCGCGGTCGGCCCGCTGGCGTACCTGCTCGACGTCCCGGTCCACCCGGGCGATGTCGCGGTCCAGGTCGTCCACCGCCACCTGGGCCCGCACCCGCTCGTCCTCCAGCACCGCGATCTGGCGGTCGAGCCGCTCCAGCTCGGCGTGCTCCGGGAGGGTCCGCCGTCGGTGGGCGAGCTGGGCGAGCGAGGTGTCGAGCTCCGCCAGCTCCAGGAGGCGACGTTGGGACTGCGGGTCGGCCTTCACAGGTGCTCCTTAGGACGAGGCCGGTGGGGACACGAGCGACGTTGATCGTAGCGTCGATGCCGGAGCGTGCAGGGTCCACGCATCGGTCACCACGTCCGAGACCACCACGGTCAGGCCCAGGTCGGCCCGCAGTTCGTCGGCGAGCGCATCCAGCCACGGCCGCTCCGTCGCCCAATGTGGAGCATCGAGCAGGGCCGGTCCGCCTGCGTCGATGTGTTCGCTGGCCGGGTGGTGGCGCAGGTCCGACGTGAGGTAGGCGTCGACGCCGGCCGCCGCGACGTCGGCCAGGAACGCGTCGCCGGCACCCCCGACGACCGCGAGCGTACGGATCAGCCGGTCCGGGTCGCCGGCCGCCCGCACCCCGACGGTGGTGGCGGGCAGCCGGCGGGCGACCTCGTCGACCAGCGAGCGCAGCGGCACCGGCGGGTCGAGCCGACCGACCCGACCCGGGTGGGGCACATCGGGGCGCAGCGGCCGCACGTCGTGCAGGCCCAGCCGGGCCGCCAGGGCGTCGCCGACCCCCGGGTTGGCCACGTCGGCGTTCGTGTGGGCCGTGTACAGGCCGATGCCCGCCCGGATGAGGCGGTGCACGAGCGAGCCCTTGTAGGTGGTCGTGGCGACCGAGTGGACTCCCCGCAGCAGAAGCGGATGGTGCACCACCATGAGCTGGGCGCCTACGGCCTCCGCTTCGGCCACCGTCGCCTGCACGCAGTCGACGGCGAGCAGGACGGTCTGTACGGTCTGGTCGGGATCGCCGACGACGAGACCCACCCGGTCCCACTCCTCAGCGGTGCTCGGCGGGTACCGCGCCTCGATCGCCGCCATGACGCGGCCGATGTTCACGAGTGCCGAGGCTACCAAGCTCAGGATCGGGACGTGTTCGACGTGGCCGACAGCCCGATCTGGTCGACGATTTCCATCAGACCCGGGATGGGGGTACTACCGGTCCGCCGCATGAGGTCGACGACCAGCTCCTGGGCCATCGGCCGGCACCGTACCTCGTTGGGCGCCAACCGATCCGCCTCCACCAGGGATTCGGCGGCCCGCTGCAGGTCGCCGACCTGGGTACAGGCGCGGGCGACGTTGAGCAGGTGGCTGGCCCGCCGCTCGGGCAGCATCGCGGCGTACCCGTCCGGGTCGATCCCCTCGCTGGTCCGCAGCGCCCGCGCCGCCTCGCCCAGCTCGACCTCGGCGGCCACCTGGTACAGCGCCACGTTCGTGGGGCCGAAGCACGTCCAGTAGAAGTTGCCGTCGCCGACATCTTTCGCCACCGCCTCGGCCGCCGCGAGCAGCTCGCGCACCGTGTAGGCGTCGCCCAGCCGGGCGGCCGCCAGTGCGCCTCGCAGCAGCACCATGCCGTACACCGACAGGCGCTCCGGCGGCGCGTTGTGGTGGTCCTCGGGCGCGACCTGGTTGGCCACCGTCATGCTGATCTCGAGCGCGGGCCGGACCCGGCCGAGCGCGGAGAGCGCCGCCGCCACCTGCTCCGTGGCGAGCGCGGCCAGCAACTCGTCGCCCGCCCGCTGGCACACCATGGTGGCGCGGTCCGCGGCCAGCCAGGCCAGGTCGTGCTCGCCGAGCTTGCGCAGGGTCGACGAGGCGATCTGGTAGACCTCGGCGAGCAGGTAGGCGCCGCTGCGGGCAGCGTCGTCCTCGACGGCGTTGCCGGCCGTCTGAGCGTCGCGGATGAGCTTGGGGAGCATCTTGGCCAGGGCGACGTAGTTGGCGTGCTGAAACGCCATCCAGGCGTGGTCGACCGCCTTGCGCAGTTCGGTGAGCGGCATCGCCGGGGCCGGGGACGCGAGCGGTCCAGCAATCTTGTCGTACCGCTCCAAGGCCGCCCGTATCTCACTGACGTCAATTCCCGGCGTTGTACGCGGCCCCCGGGCACGGTTCGACTGACCGGGGCCACCATCCATCAAAACAGATACATCGACATTAAGAACGTTTGCGATCTCTGCGATGGTGGAAAACTTGTCGAGCCGGCGCACCCCCCGCTCGACCTTGTCCACCCAACTCTTCGACTTACCCAACCGATCCGCGAATACCTGTTGCGACATGCGACGCTGGGTCCTCAGCAGGGCCACCCGCCGTCCCACAGGTTGGTCGTCCACCGCGCCCTCCCCTCACCACTCCGCCCGGCGGTGCGCCGCGCGGGCGCCGTCGCGTCAATCAAGCACGCCGCACTCCGGCGGGGGTTCACGCGGCGCGCTCGGTTGGGGCAACGAGCGAGCCGGGACGGAGTAACGGAGCTTAATTGACTTTTGCCGATAGATAACTGCACACTAACGCAGTCGTCGGATCCGAGAGTTATCCCGATCCGACATCGAGCAGCGGGGCGAGCTGCGTCTTGTCTTCAACCGTACGACAACCCATACGCTGCGTGCCACTCCGGACACCATTGGTAGAAGACTGTTACATAAGCATTTCATTAACTGCCGAGCATAAGGCCAATTTTTGATTCATAGAAAATTATTGATTTAACAACTCATGGAAAACCACACTGGACGACTCGTTCAATGTCGCGAAGAAAGTCCCAATGCGCAAACCCTGCAGCATCGGACGAGTCTGGCGCATCGCCCCGCGACGACCGCCCGGGCCGCGGGGCACGCGCCGGCCGAACGGCTGGGCCCGCGCCGGACAGACCGCAGCGGCCGGCACCGCCGCTACGGCACCGGCCACTATAGACAGAAAAAGTGTCAGTGTGTGCCAGCGATGGAGCTCTTCAGCTCCTCGATGAGTTGCGGCGAGATGATCTCGCCCGCCCGGTTGGCAAAGACCGCCATCTCGTAGGCGAGGTTGCCGAGGTTGGCCTGCCGGGTGGCCAGCACGCCGAGCGTGGCCCCGGCACTGATGGAGCTGACCAGGACGTAGCCGCCGTCCAGATCGATGATCACCTTGTTCGGCTCGCCGAGCTCGTACACCTTGCCTGCGCCGTGGGCGAGGCTGATGACCGCCGACGTGATAGCGGCCAGCCGATCGGCGTTGTTGCGGTCCAGCTTGTTGGACATGGCGATCAGGAGTCCGTCGGCGGACACGGCGATGGCGTCGATCACCTCCGGCGTGTTCCCCGCGAACTGGTTCACCAGCCAGTTGAACTGCTGGGCCTCGGTGCTGAGCTGCTGTTGAACGGCGGTCATGAATGCCTCTCCACAAGGGTCGATGCCGGAACGGTGTTGTGGGGGGAGGTTTCGTCAAGGATAGGGGCAGGCGGGCCGGCCTCGGCACCGCCCGTGGCCTGGCCCGACCGCTCGGACGCCGACGCGGCGGCGGCCCGGGCCAGACCCGAGGTGTAGTCGTCCAGCGCGGCGCGCTCCGCCTCCGGGTCGCGCCTGCGGACCGGTTTCGCGGCCGGGCGCGTGGCCGGAACGGCCCGCGGGGGCGGCGCGACGCCAGCCGGCGGAGGCGGCAGCGGGACGGTGCGGTCCCCCGGCGGCACCGGCGTCGCGGGGACGCCGGTCGGTACGGGGGCGGGTGGAGGCACCGGAGCGGCGAGGGCCGGTGCCGGAACGGTCGGGGCCGCCGCGGCCGACGGATCCGGGGTCCGCGATCGAGCGGCCAGCCATGGGAACGGCCCGGAGCGCTTGGCGCTTTCGATCGCGGCGACCGCGAGCGGCGGGACGACGCCGAGTCCGGCCGGCCCACTCGGCGCCGAAGCGGGTGTGAGCCAGCGAGCCGGAATGCGGACCACGGCGGTCACCCCACGGCTCGGGGTAGGTTCCAGCCGGACGGTCAGCCCATGCCGACGCGCGAGCCGCCCGACCACGAACAGACCCAGCACGCGCGTCGGAGCGATGTCGAGGCGCTCGCGTTCGATGAGACGCCGGTTCTCCTCCTCCATCCGGGCCGGGCTCATACCCAGGCCATGGTCGATAACCATCACGGTGCAATCGGCGGCGTACGAACGCTGCCGCTCGTAGCTCGCCCGCACCTGGATAGGGGAACCCGGGGGCGTGAAGCTCACCGCGTTCTCGAACAACTCGGCGAGCAGCAGCCGCAGGTCGCTCACGAGCTCGGCCGCGACGGCAAGGTCCGGCACGCCGTCGGCGACCTCGATGCGCTGGCCGTCGTTGACCTCGCGACGGGCGGAATCGATCACCGCGGCCAATCGGGCCGGCATGGCATTGATCTGCTGGTCGATGGTGCCGGAGACCACCAGCAGCGAGTCCGCCGTACGCCGCAGGCGCGAGGTGACGCTCTGCAGGTGCAGCAGCTGCTCCCGGGCCTGCGGATCGGACTCCCGGCGGGCCAGGTCTTCGATCAGATGAAGCTGCCGGTCCACGAGGTTCTGCGTCCGCCGCGAGACGTTGGCGAACATCGTGGCGACGTTGGCCCGCGCCGTGGCCTGCCGTTCCAGCAGCATCGCCGCGGTGGACTGGACCCGGTTGACGGCATCGGCGAGTTCACCGATCTCATCGTCGCTGTCGACCTCGACCGAGGCCAGCTCGGGCGGCGACCGGTCGAGCTCCTCGGAGTCGGCGACCCGGACCAGCTCCGCCCGGGACAGCTCAGCCACCGCACCGACCGCGCGGGTGAGTCGCCGCAACGGACCGCCGATTGACCGTCCCACCATGACTCCGAGCGCCGCCACGGTGAGGAACAGCAGAGCCGCGCCGAACGCCACCGCGGCGGCCGTGGTGGTCGCGGCGGTGGCGTCCCCTCGAGCCGCCTGGGCGACGTCGCGGGCGACGCGGTCCTGGGTGAGCCGACGCAGGTTCGTGTACGCCAGGGCCGCCGACAGGGCGTCCGACAGGTTGGCGTTGCGCGGGGTGCCGCCGGCCAGCGCAAGGTCGATGTGCGTACGCAGGCGCGCGGCCGCCTCACTGCCGATCACCTTGTCGACCAGGCCGAGCTGGCTCGGGTCCGCGAGCTGCCGGAACCGCGTCAGGTGGTGCACGTCGGCCTCGATCGCCGAACGGAGCAGCACGCTCGTGAACCCACCGCCGCCGATCGTTCCGAGGAGGATCGCGCCGCTGCTGCTCGCCTCTTCGTTGGAGCGGATCAGGGCGTCGAGAGCGAGCACCTCGCGCAGACCGTCGGCGTCGGCCGCCGCCAGGCGGGGGAGGTCGAGCGCCTGGATGAGACCCGCGATGGCCGCCCGGTAGGCGTAGTACGTCACGACCGGCGAGGCCGTCCGCTCCGCGACGCGTTGCCGCAGGTCGTCCAGGCCCATGAGCGACCACCGGGCCTGTTCCATGATGGCGGCCGTCCGGGGCTGCGCGGCCAGCCGGGCGGCCTCATCCATTGCGGCCTGACTCTCGCGCAGGATGGCGCTGCGATCGAGCGTGGGGATGAGCAGGTAGGCGAGGGCGAGCAGGCGCTCCTGCTGCAGGGTCTGGATCAGACCGCCGACCTCACGCACGGCCAACGCGGTCTCGGCCGTGGCCGAGTAGGTGCGGGCCCGGTTGATCCGGTCCACCGTGAGGGCGGCCATCACCAGGGCGACGGCGGTCAGTGGAATCGCGAGCAGAACCGCCAGCTTCTGCCGAATCCGCAGCCTACCCAGCATGGACGCTCCGTGCTCCCTGACCCGCGAAGCTCGAGGCGGCCTGACCGCTCTCAGCGTCGCGGCCGGAGCCGGAAACGGCCGCGACGATGCGTCCGCGGTCCCCGCGCCTCTCCACGGCGGCCCGACCGACCGCCGCCTCCTCGCCCGAGGTGGACCCGCGGCCCGGGGCGCGGTCGCCCGACCCGCCACCGGCGGCCCCGCGCCGGTTGGGCACCAGGACCAGCCACGCGATCACGACCACGAGGACCGTGGCGGCCCCGGTTGCGATCGTGGTGATCCGTTGCTGCTGCGCCAGGCCGGCCGCGCGGACCGCGAGCAACGCCTCCAGCTCGCTGAGCAGCAGGTGGGCCAGGGACTGGGCCGTGGCGAAGACCCGGCTCGCGTTCTCCGCCATCGCCCGCGCCGGCACGGCAATGGCGAGCTCCTGCAGCATCGTGGGCGGGGCGAAGGCATCGGCGGCGGCTCGGAAGGCGTCGAGCCGCTCGATGATGTTCGAGCCGAGCTCCGAGCGCTCCGTGTAGTTGACGCTCATGGTCAGGCCCGCGCTGACCCGAAGCGCGTCGCTGGCCACGTTGAACCGGGCGACCGCGGCCCGCACCGCGTCTTCGCCGGTCAGCTCGGTGCCCGGCTCGGCGAGCGCCACCAGGTCGGCCGCGCGACCGGCGTAGACCATGGCGTCGGGCAGGCGGACGATCGCGGCGTCCATGAGGTAGTACGAGTCGAGGTCGGGGTCGTGCACCAGGTGGGAGGAGTCGCCGATCGCCCGGATCAGGTCCAGAGCCAGGTCGATGACCGACGAGTAGCGCTGGTAGGCCGCCTGACCCGTGTCGCCCGCCTCGAACGCCGCCTCGATCTGGTTGGCCAGGTCGGTCAGGCGTTGGGTGGTCTGTAGCGCGGCCCCGTGCCGGGCGCCGGCCTCCCGCAGGCGCTCCAGGGCGGAGCGGACGCTGGTCCGGTCGATCACGTCGCCGCGCACCGCGGCCGACTGGGCCGTGACGAGCTCGGTGAGCAGGGTCGTCATCGGATGCATCATCGCGGCGCCCGCAGCCTCCAACCGGACGACCTCCGCGGCCCGCGACGTCGCAATCCACGACTGGCGCACCACCGCGCCGAACAATGCCGCGACCATCACCAGGCAGATCATGACCACGATCCGGCGGACGTGCGGCGTGCGGGCACCGCTGGCCAGCTCGGCTTCCCACGCCGGTCGCCGCCCGTCCGCCCTCGTCGGTGTCGCCACCCCCTGTGCTCCTTCACCCTGCCCTTAACGACACGGCCCAGCGGCGGGTCGCCGCTGGCCGTTCGCGAACGCTCCCTATCGTGGTCTGCGGTCCCGCGCTGCGAAACCCAGGCTGTCCGTTCGGCCACGATTCCCCGGCTGAATGTCTCATGCCTAGGTAGTTGATAATCCGACATATCCGTACATGTGCGCTAGTGACGGGCTGAGATTCGGGCCGGGTGTAATGAGCAGATGCGATCGGTCGACGACATCGGCGACGAGCTGTACGCGTTGCCGCCCTCGATGTTCACGGCCGCCCGTGACGCCGCAGTGGCGCGGGCCCGGGCCGACGGGGACGTCGCGACCGCCCGCCACCTGGCCGCCCTCAAGCGCCCGACGTACGGCGCGTTCCTGGTGAACCTGCTCGCCCTGCGCCGTCCGGACGTGGTGGCTGAGCTGATCGACCTGGGCGAACAGATCCGGGCGGCCCAGGGTACGGTCTCCGCCGCCGAGCTACGTGACCTGACCGCCCGCCGGCGCGCGGCCCTGAGCTCCGCCCTGGCCCAGAGCCGGGCCCTGGTGGCCGAGGCGGGGGCGCCGCCGCCGTCGGCGACGCAGGTCGCCGAGGCCGAGGCGACCCTCGCGGCCGCGATGGCCGACCCGGCCGCCGCCGACCTGGTCCGGTCCGGCCGGGTGGTGAAGGCGCTCTCCTACAGCGGTTTCGGCGACGGTTCCGGCGCGATCTCCGCCCTCACCAGCCGCTCGCCGGCTCGGCGTGCTCCGGCTGCCCCGGCGGGCCAACCGGCCGGAACCCCGCCGGCCGAGACCGACGAACAGGCCGAGCTCGAGCGACGACGGGCCGCGGAGCAGGCCGCGCGTGAGCAGTTGCGGCAGGCGGAGGAGACGCTCGCGGCCGCCTGGGCGGAGGAGCGGGCCGCCAGCGATGAGGTGGAGCGGCTTACCGACGAGATCAACCGACTGCGAACCGCGCTCGACGAGGCCTCCCGGCAGGTCCGCACGGCCCGGGCCGCCCGCCAGGCGGCCGAACGCGCGGTGGCCGCGGCCCGCCGCAAGGTCGCCGCGACCACCGGGACAGGGTGACCCATCATGAACAGGCCACCGTCATGAACCGGCCGCCGGAGGGCCCGGTATGAAGACAGGTGGCGGGCGGTTCCCTATGAACAGCTGGCGGGGTGGTCCTCTTGCCAGGCTGTGGGCGGCCCGCTGAACCGGCCGCCGGGGCCGCCATCGTGAAACGCCGCCAGGCGGCCATCCTGGACAAGCCGCAGAGCGGCCATCATCAGTAAGGACACGCTGGTCGAGCAGCGCCAGAACGTCCACAAAGGAGGTTAGCCGTGACCGAGCCCGAGGCGACCGAGCTCACGGCCCGGCTGCAGCGGGTGCTGGCGCGGCTGGCCCGGTTGCTCCGCCGGGAGGCCCCGAGTGCCCTGGGGCCGGGCGCCCTGTCGGCACTGTCCACATTGCTGGCCGAGGGGCCGATGCGTCCCACGGACCTGGCCGCACGGGAAGGCGTCCGGCCGCCGACCCTGACTCGGATGCTCACTTCGCTCGAAGAAGGCGGATATGTGGAACGAGCGAACGATCCGGCCGACCGGCGAGCCAGCCTGATCGCGGTCACCCCGCTCGGCCGGCAGACCGTCCACGACACCCGCATCGCCCGGGCCAACCACCTGGCTCGTCACCTGGCCGAGCTGAGCCCGGCCCAGCGGCGAGCCATCGCTGCCGCCATCCCCGCGCTCGAGGCCCTGGCCGACAGCGGCGAAGCCCGCCCCACTTCCTGAAGACGAGCTCGGCAGCTCAGACAAACCCCGGCGCTGAGGGCGTCAGCATGGGACCTCGAGGGTGAAGGCCTTGATGGTGGCGCCCCACTGATAGGCGATCTGTCGGGGCCACATGTCGTCGGGCAGTTCGGCGACCGCGTGGTAGATCTCGCCGTCGAAGCAGCGGCCCACCCGAACCCGGGCCCGCCAGGCCTGGTCGCGCGTGGACACCAGGATCACCGACCGCCAGCCGTGCTCGGCGGCCAACGCCGCGAAGGCGCGCGCCTCACCGCGAGTCGTGTACGGCTCGGGATGAATGCACAGCACCGTGACCTGGCTGGCCAGGTCCGACAGGCACCCGGCCGCGGCCCGTTCCGCCGTGGTCGACCGCACCACCACGGGGGCCCGCCCTTCCCGGACCAGGCGTCGCGCGATGTGGTCACGGTCGCCATAGCCGCTGAGGACAAAGATGACGTCAGCTCGCTGCGGCAGCGGGGGCAGCTCGGGACGGACGAACAGCCGGTATGTCATCACGCCGGCGGCCACGGTCAGGACCAGGAACGCCGCCCTGAACCAGCGCCCCCAGCGGCGTCGGCGCCCAGGAAGGAGAACGACCGGCATCTCGCGGGTGGGCGGCAGGGTTCGCCGGGGTCGTTCCGCCACCATCACGTCACCGACCCAACCCGACGCACCCGGGTGCGTCGCTGCCCGACGGCCGCACGACAACCACGGCTGCGAGCGTAAGCGGGCCGACGGGTCGCCCACACGCGGACTCTAGGCGGACGGCGGCGGGTCGACCGCCGGCGCGGGCTCGGCCGCGTCGCCCTCCAACCGGATCCCAGCGGGGGTGACCGGCGCCGGGGTGACCGGGGCCGGGGTGACCGCGGGCAGGTGACAGACGCCGTCGACGCACAGGCCCGCCGCCTCCGGGTCGCCGAGCGGAATGAGCCGTACGGCGGGTGGCTCGTCGGTCATGACGCGGCTCCCTGCGGCGACGCGCTCTGGGCCCCGATCTGGGTCAGCACCGACGCGAAGACCTCGGCCGGCTGCGCCCCGGAGACACCGTACTGGCCATTGAGAACGAAGAATGGGACACCATGTATACCGTAGCGGGCGGCCTGCCGTACGTCGGCCTTGACGGCGCCCAGGTACGTACGCGCGTTCAGGGCCTGCTCGGCCTGACCGGGGTCGAGCCCCACGTCGGCGGCGAGCGTCACGAGTTCGGCGATGCTGCCCAGGTTGCGGCTCTCGGTGAAGTACGCGCGGAAGAGCCGCTCGACGAGCTCCAGCTGGCGGCCCGACGCCTTGGCGAAGTGCAGCAGCTCGTGGGCGCGCACCGTGTTCACCTGCTTGGCCCGGTCGAGGTGGTACTCGAGGCCGACCTCGGCCGCCAGGCGGGTGACGTGGTCGTTCATGGCGACGGCCCGCTCGCGCGGGATGCCCTTGCGCTGCACCAGATAGTCGACGGGCGACCCCACGAAGTCCAACGGGGTGTCCGGGGCGAGTTCAAAGCTGTGGTACTCGACCTCGACCGAGGCGCCGGAGGCGGCCACGCCCGCCTCGAACCGACGCTTGCCGATGTAGCACCAGGGGCACTGGATGTCCGACCAGATGTCGACCTTGATCACGTCTGTCACGCGGTTGTTGAACACGCAACGATCCCCGGACATTCCCCAACGGCTCGCGTCGCGCCCGCGTACCCGGGACAACCCGCGTCACCGGCTAGCGACAAATACGACGATCGCGGCGATTCCGGCGCCAGCCGCGATCGTGAGGCTGCCGAGGGCCACGACCGCGGTCCAGGCCCGCAGCCGCCGCACGCTCCACGTCGAGATGACGTGGGGCCCCCGGTCGGGTCGGCGCAGCGTCACCCGGGATCCGACGGTGCGCAGCTGGCCGAGCACGAACAGCGGCACGCCCGGGCGGAGCACCCACTCGCGGTGCCGATAAAGATAAGGTGGCCGGCCCATCAGTTCGTCCGCGTCCGGGAACGGCTCGGTGGCCAGGGCGGGCAGGATGCGCGGGGCACAAGCGAGGGGGCGGTGCACTCGCATCCCCGCCGGTCGGACCTCGACCTCGCCCAGCCGGAACGGCTCGGCGCTCGCCCCGTGAGCGACCCGTCGCGAGATCGATCCCCGCTGAACGACCCCGCCCGCCGTGGCGCGGTAGTAGATCCGTCGCCGGTGGACGGTGTGCCGATGCCAGACGCAGCTCACCTGGTTGATCGTCGAGACGAGCGGCCCACCCGGTCCCGCGCTCGCGACGCCCGCCACGGCCACGATGCGGCCGTCGTACCGACCGGTCCGGGCCGCCGCGGCCAGGCGCTCCGGGGTCGCCGGGCGCACCCGACGCAGCACGCGCCACAGGGGCCAGGCCCGCAGGCCCACCATCGCCATCGCCATCGCGACCACCGCGAGGGCTACGCTGCTCGCGGTCGCCATCGCCCGCCAGCGTACGGGTCCACGGGCATCGAATCGCCCCTCGCCCGTCGATGACCACGCTGGTAGCCTGCCGCCGTGGTCATGCCGTCCCAACCTCAGTCCGTGCTCACCATCGTCACGAAAGCGCCGTGGGGTGGTGCCTGGGTCGCCCCCCGGGGAGAGATCAATCGGCATCCGATAGGTCTGCGATGGGGGACCAACACGGTCTCCGTACCGCCCGGCGTGCACCATGTAACGATCTGGATGCCGTGGTTGTGGCGGTTCGGCCAAGCGGAGATCACCGTGGACAACCGCAGCGACCCGGCCGCGACCATCTACTACGCCGCTCCCATGGTCAACTTCGGGCCGGGGGCGATCGGGTTCACGCCGGTCAAGAACCCCAAGGTGGCGCTCTTCCTCGGCTTCGTCATCGGGGTGCCCCTGGTGGTGCTCTGCACCTGCTTCGGCGCGGCCCTGCTGTAGCCCCGTTCGGTACCGGCGCGACCCGCTGAAGCCCCGCCGCTAGGCCGCGTGCTCCAAGGGGTCGCTCAGGAGCGGCTCGAAGGCGAGGTCGGCCGCGCCCAGCAGGGCCGCGTCGTCCCCCAGGCTGGGAGTACGCAGCCGGACGTGCTCGCGCGACGCGACCAGGGCCATCCGGGTCAACCGGCCCCGGACCTGGGCGGCCGCCGAGAGGTAGACGTCCCGGAGCGTACCCCCGAAGATCACGAGCTCCGGGTTGAAGATATTCACAAGATTCGCTACTCCGAAGCCCAGCCAGTCGCCCACCTGACGCAGGGCGGCCTGGGCCATGGCATCACCCCGGGCCGCAGCATCGACGACGGCCAGAACCGCCGACCGGCCCACGCCGTCGAAGCCGGCCGCGCGCACCAGGGCGCGTTCGCCGATCTCGGTCTCCCAGCACCCGCGCGATCCGCAGCCGCAGGATCGGCCCTGGGGGTTGACCACCATGTGCCCGATCTCTCCCCCGTGACCGCCGTAGCCGGTCAGGGGCCGACCGCCCGCGATGATGCCGCCGCTCACGCCGGCGTCGCCGTGCAGGTAGACGACGTTGGCGCAACCGACGGCCACCCCGCGGGCATGCTCGGCCAGGGCTGCGAGGTCGGCCGTGCTCCGCACCGCGAGCGGCGGCACCGTGCCCCGGGTGTCGGCCAGGGCCTCGGAGACGGCAGCCGTGAAGGGCTCGTCCAACGCACCGGGCTCGCACAGCCGAACCTCGCCATCCTCCAGGCGAGCCATGGCGGTGACCGCGGCGGCACCGCCGACGCAGACTCCCCGCTTGGCCAGGATCTTCTCGGACTCGCGCACGAACTCCGCAAACGGCGCGACCACCTTGGCGGCGGGGCGGTCGCCGCGCGGCCGGGCCAGTTCTCGGCGGTCGAGCACGACTCCGCCGAGACCGACCCGGGCCGCGACGATGCGATCCACCTCGAGGCTGAAGGCGTACGCGTACACACGCTCGGCCTGCGGGGTGACCACGAGCGACGGACGCCCGGCCCGCCCGTGGTCCCGCGGCACCTCCTCGGTCACCAGCCCGGCCGCGATGAGGTCGGCGGTGAGGGCCCCGATCGTGCTGCGGTTGAGCCCCATGCGGGAGGTCAGCTCGGCCCGCGACGTCGGTCCACGGAGGTGGACATGACGCAGGAGCGTGCCGAGGTTGTGCCGGCGAACCTCCTCCTGGCTGGGGGCGGCGCGCATCGCGTCAGCGTAGTCCGACGGTGCTTGACCGCTTCCGGGCGAGCGCGTCAACCGCAGCGGCGACCAGCAGCACCAGACCGGTGACCACGAACCGGACCCACTCCGGGGCGCTCAGCAGACCCATGCCGTTGGCGATGATCGCGACAACCAGACCACCGAGCACGGCGTCGATGATGCGTCCACGCCCACCGAAGAGGCTCGTACCACCGATGACCGCCGCGCCGACGGCGAAGAGGATCAATTGCGATCCGAGCTTGCCGTCGACCGAGTTGCTCCGCGACGCCTGGATGATGCCGGCCATGGCGGCCAGGGTCGAGCAGAGCGCGAACGCGGCGATCCTCAGCCGGTCCACCGGGATACCGGCGCGCCGGGCCGCCTCGGCGTTGCCGCCCAGCGCGTACAGGTGCAGGCCGAACCGGGTCCGCTTGAGTACGAAGGTCAGCACCACCAGCAGCACCACGACGATCGGCACGACGATCGGCACACCCTGCTGCACGCTCCCGCGCACCAGGGAACGGTTCACGCTCAACGCGTAGACGCCGAAACCGGCGATCGCCGCCACCACACCGATCCGCAGGAGCACCATCGACATCGGGTCGTGGGAGACCCCGCGGCGGGCCCGGCGGGCCCGGCGGATGAGCTGGACCGCGGCGAAGGCGACGACCGAGAACGCGTACAGGGCCCAACCCGCCCAGATCGGCAGGCTGTTGTTGTTGATGGCGAGGATCACCGGGTCGGTGATGAGGATGACCTGGCCCTGGTCGACCAGCCACAGCAGCACGCCCTGGAACGCCAGGAACGCGGCCAGCGTGACCACGAACGACGGCACGCCGAGCTTGGCCACGAGCGTGCCCAGCAGGGTACCGATCGCCACCCCGGTCACGATCGAGGCGAGGATGGCCAGGTACCACGGCACGGTGTGGCCGACCAGCAGCTTGGCCATGACCGCGGCGGTCACCCCGGCCGTCCAGCCGGCGGCCAGGTCGATCTCCCCGATCAACAGCACGAAGACCAGCGCCATGGCGGCGACGATGTAGACGGCCGACTGGTGCAGCAGGTTGGCGAAGTTGAGCGGGGTCAGGAACACCGGCTTGGCGACCCCGAAGCCGATGACGAGCACGATGATGGCGAGCACGGCCGGGAACGAGCCCATCTCGCCACCGCGGAGGCGCTGCCAGTACGCCCGCGCCTGCTCCGCCAGCGTCGGCGGCTTCGGCGCGGTCACGGCCTCGGCCGGCGCGCGCGTGATGGTGGTCATAGCTCTACTCCGTTACCCTCGAACCCGTTCGTGGTCGTGGTCTCCGTCTGGAGGCCCAGGGAGCCGCTGCGGCCGGCGGTGATCAACTCGACGACCTGGGAGTGGGTGACCTCCGACGCCTTCACCTGAGCGGCCATCCGACCCAGGTAGAGCGCGGCGATCCGGTCAGCCACGGCGAAGACGTCGTTCATGTTGTGCGAGATGAGCACGACGGCGTGGCCGTTGTCGGCCAGCCGGCGCACCAGCTCGAGCACCTGGGCGGTCTGAGCGACACCGAGGGCCGCGGTCGGCTCGTCCAGGATCACGACGCGGCTGTCCCACAGCACCGCCTTGGCGATCGCCACGGTCTGGCGCTGGCCGCCGGACAGGGCCCCGACCCGCTGCCGCACCGACTTGACCGTCCGCACCCCCAGGGAGCTGAGCGTCTTCATCGCCAGCTGCTCCATCGTCGCGTCATCCAGCACGAGACCGCTGCGCCGTTCCCGGCCCAGGAACATGTTCTGGACCACGTCCAGGTTGTCGCACAGCGCGAGGTCCTGGTACACGATCTCGATGCCGAGCGCGGCCGCGTCCCGGGGGCTGTTGATCGTGACCGGGCGTCCCTCGAAGCGCAGCTCCCCCGCGTCGTAGCCGTGGCTGCCGGCGAGGCATTTGACCAATGTGGACTTTCCGGCCCCGTTGTCCCCGACCAGAGCTGTCACCTCACCGGCGTAGACCGAGAAGTCGACATCGCGAAGAACTTGCACGGGGCCGAAGCTCTTGTACAGACCGCGGGCCTCCAGCAGCGGCACCGCGGTATCGGAATTTCCATTAGTCGTCACGTCGATGGACTCCTCTGGAGGGGCTTAGGTACGGCGGTGGGCGCCGCGTGCCACCGGCCAGGCGCTGGCACGCGGCGCCACAGGAGGCTCATGCCTCAGGAGATTCCCGCTTCCTCGCAGAGGGCCGCGAAGTCCGGGGTGCACAGCTCATCGACGGTGACGAAGCCGTCATCGACCACGTCCTTGACGTTGTCCTTGAAGATGGCCACGGGCTTCTCCAGCTTGGCCGGCACGTCCCGGCCGGACTCGGTGTCCTTGACCGTGGTCAGGCCCGACGGGGTCTCGCCCTTGGCCAGCGCGATGGCCAGCGCGGCGGCGGCGTCCGCCTCCTTCTTGATCGCCTTGTAGACGGTCATGCACTGGTCACCAGCAAGGATGTTCTGCAGACCGGCCACGCTCGCGTCCTGGCCGGTCACCGGGATCTTGCCGTTGAGGCCCTCCCGCTTGAGCACGGTGATCGCCGAGTTGCCCAGGGTGTCGTTGGCCGAGAGCACACCGTCGATCCCACCGCCGTGCGCGGTGAACATCTGCTCGAAGAGCGTCACGGCCTGCGTGCCGTCCCAGTCGGGCACGGACCGCTCGTCGACGAAGACCCAGCCCTCGTCGTACTTCTTGCTGAGCACCTCGTGGTAGCCCTCGCGGAACAGGGTGGCGTTGTTGTCGGTGGGCGAGCCGTTGAGGTAGACGATGCGCGGGTTCTCGACGCCCTGGTCCTCCAGGCACTTGATGAGGCCCTGGCCCTGCAGGCGGCCGACCTCGACGTTGTCGAAGCTCACGTAGTAGTCGGCGCCGCCGTTGAGGGTGAGGCGGTCGTAGTCGATCGTCTTCACACCGGCGTTGCGGGCCTTCTGCAGCGCCGCGGCGCCCGAGCCGGAGTCGAGGTTGACGATCATGAGGATGTCGACGCCACCCGTGATGAGCTGGTCCGTGAGCGTCAGGAAGTTCTCGGTCGAACCCTGAGCGTTCACGATCTCGTACTCGATGCCGGCGGCCTTGAACGCCTCCTCGAGGTAGCGCCGGTCGGCGGTCTCCCACCGGACCGCGGAGGCCTGGTCCGGAAGGATCACGCCGACCTTCGGCGTGTCGTCGCCGGACTCCTGCGGCTGGCTGCAGGCCGCCAGGCCCAGCGACGCCACGAGTCCGACGGCCGCGAAGGTGCAGACACCTTTGCGCATAGCCCGATCTCCTGTCTGGGTGTTGGGAACGGTTACTGGAGGAGCCCGGCCGTCCGGGACGGTCGTTCCCTCCGCGTCGTGTTGCTGGTGTTACCGGGACGCGGTCGCCGCCCCGGAGGTTGGCGACCGACGATTGTTGTGCCCGGCAACGTATTCCCTCAGTGACCCCTGACACAAGACGGCGAGCCGGCCAAGTTTGTTGTCGCCGGTAACAATTCGGCAACGGGGCCCGTACCTTCGCTGAAACGTTTGCCAGGCGACCGCCCTGTCCGGCGCTGTCCGGCGCTGTCCGGAATCCCGGGCACGACGGATGTGGATCGGGCATCGTGTCCCGCGACCCCCGGTGGTCGGCAACGACCCGGGTGAACGGGCCCTCCGTCCGATGCGGGCGTGCACTCGGCCGGAGGGTCAGGTCGCCTCTCCCTGGTTCGATGCGGGCGTGCGCTCGGGCCGGGGAAACGACCAGGTCCGCCCCGGCCCGATGCGGGCGTGCGCTCGGGCCGGGGACGGCTCCTGGACACGGCCAGCGCCTGGACTTGGATGCCGGAAGTCCGGGCTCCTGGCGGCCGGCGCCGGGCCCGGTCGTCTTCGGACCCGGCGCCGGGCGACCGTACGTTCGGTTCGACGTGCTCAGTAAGGCCCGAGGGCGTCGACCGGTCGGCCCGGGCGGAAAGCTCAGAATCGGGTGCCGGCCGGCGCCCGGTCGCTCAGCGTTGGGGACCGCGCCGTACCCGCTCACCCGTACCGGCACGGCGTCGTACCCGCTCACGCACGCCGGGACGGCGCGGTACCGTTCAGGCGCGCCCGGAGGCGGTCCGCGTCGACGTGCCCGAGTTCCTCCAAAATGGACACCGCGCGGCGACGCTCCTCGCGCGCCAGGGCCTCCTGCCCCATCCGCTCGTGAATCTCGGCGAGGTGCCCCAGCGCCGTGGCCTCGTGCAGGCGGTCCCCCCGCTCGCGGTGTGCCGCCAGCGCCTGGCGGAAGTAGCGCTCGGCGTCGGCGCACCGGCCCATCCGGCGGTACAGGAACCCGAGGCTGTCGAGTGTGGACGCGGCCGCCGACGAATCGCACCGGCGCTGCCACAGTTCCAGTGCCTCGGTGCACTCGGCCAGCGCGCGGTCGTAGTCCCCCGCCACCGCGTGGCAGTAGCCGGCGTTGGTCAGCGCCACCGCCAGGCCCACCTCGTGGCCGTGGGCCCGGAACAGCTCCACGGCCCGCCGGGCCGACTGCGCCGCCTCGGTGACGCGGCCCGCGCGAGCCCGGCGTACGCCCACGCCCGGGCGGCCGGGTCGTCCGCGGCCTGCAGCGCCACGGTGTTGACCGCGGCCCAGTCGAGCCAGCCGCCGCTGCGGTCCAGGTAGGTCGCCATGGCCCAGGCGAGTTGCCAGCTGTGGTCGGCGAAGCCGAAGTCGCGCCCGAGCCGGACCGCGGCAAGCAACGACTGGTGCTCGGCGGCGAACCATGCCCGGGCCTTAGCGGCCGTCGGCACCTCACTGACGACCACCCCGGGTGACTTCTCGACGAGCTTCACCCGGCACCGGGTGGGGTCGAGGGCCCGGTCGGCCCGGTCGGCTGTGTGCACGTAGTGGTCGAGCAGCCGACGCATCGCCGGACGCCGATCGTGGGCGGCCTCGTTCTCCAGCAGCTCGCTCGCGTAGGCCCGCAGCACCGGGTTCAGGGTGTACCGACCCGGTGCGACCTCGGTGAGCAGGTGGGCCCGCGTGAGCTCGCCGACGAGCCGACGTCCGGTGGCCAGGGACACCCCGGCCAGGCTGGCCGCGGCGGTCAGCGAGAGGTCCGGACCCGGCTCGGCGCCCAGGAGGCGGAACAGCCGCGCGGCGCCGGAGGACAGCCGCCGGTACGACCAGGACAGCACGGACCGGATCGTGTTGGGCCCGTCGCCCGCATCGAGCAGTTCCAGTTTGTCCTGGTCGGCCCCGAGCTCGGCGACGATCGAGCGGAGAGGCTCGTCCGGACGCGACGCCGCGACCTCGGCGGCCACCCGGAGGGCCAGCGGCAGCCCTCCGCAGAGCCGGACCAGCGCGTAGGCCTGTTTCGGTTGCGCGTCGACCCGGTCGGCCAGCAGGGCGCGCAACAAGTTGACCCCCTCCGATTCGGCCAGCACATCGAGCTGGATGCGCTGAGCCCCGTCGGCGGCGACCAGACCGGCGAGGCTGTCCCGGCTGGTGACCACCACCATGCAGGTCGCGCTCCCGGGCAGGAGGGGCCGTACGTGCTCAGCCGACACGGCATTGTCGAGCACCACGAGCATGCGCCGCCCGGCCAGCAGGGTCCGGTAGCGCGACGCCCGCTCGTCCACTCCGGACGGAACGCGGTCGGGCTCCACTCCGAGCGCGTGCAGGAACCGACCCAGGGCATCGACCGGGGCCACCGGCTCGCGAGCGCTGAACCCCCGGAGATCGATGTAGAGCTGCCCGTCGGGGAAGTCGGCCGCCCGACGGTGCGCCCAGTGCACGGCGAGCGCGGTCTTGCCCACGCCTCCGCCACCGCAGATCGCCGCGATGGCCAGGCCCGCCTCCTGGCCGGCCGAGGCGGCGATCCGGTTCAGCTCCGCCAGCTGGGACCGTCGTCCCACGAACCCGGGCACGGGCGCCGGAAGCTCGCGGGGAACCCGCTCGCCCGTGCGGGCGGCCGCCTTGGCCGCCGCGGCGCGGTTCGGCCGACGGAGCTCCTCGACCCGGTCCCGGGCGGTCGCCAGCGGTCCCAGCTCGGAGCGCGTGGCGCCAAGGATCTGAATGAGCTGATCGAACCGGTCGGTGGGCGGCAGGGCCGTACCCGCGAGGTACTCCCCGATGATCGCGTGCGACCAGCCGGTCCTCGCGGCCAACTCCCGGTAGGTCAGCGCGGCCCCATCCCGGTTACGCGCCTCGCGTCGACGTAGCAGCCGCAGCAGCCGGGCGAGCTCGGGCACGGTCCGCACGTTGGCGGCGTCCTGCTCCACGGAGATGGACGCAACCGAATCGACGTTCACGTATACCCCCCAGCCCGCCTCGTCCCCGATCCCCCGCAGCACCGCGAGCAACCTCGACGCCAGAGTCGATCGAGTGGATAACGTTATCCACGCTCACTGAAACGTTATCGATTCGATGATCACGAATACTGTGACGTCGAGGTGGGAAGGGACGAGGCGCTATTGTTGTGGCGAGCAACATTCGCGCGGCTGCGGCCGATGGTGGCATGAGGGTTACCCCCTGTCAAGGAGGCGGCGATCCCGCGAACCGGGAGAACCGACCCTGACCAGGGCGTATACGCCGAAAAACCCGCCGTGCGATACGTCGGAAAACCCGCCGCGCGCCGACCCGGACCCGCAGGCCCCAGCCCCGGGACCCGGTCAGGTGCGTCGGCGCCTGGGCTAGCCCGCCGGCCGGATCACGTGGCCGAGGGCGTGCCCGGCGAGGGCCCGACTCCGGTGGACGTGGCCGCAATACCGCTCGGCGTCGCCGCCAGGCCACTCGGCGTTGTCGTCATGCCGCTCGGCGTCGTCGTAATACCGATGGACGTGGTGGTACCACCGCTCGGCGCTCCCTGACCACCGCTGGGCGACCCGGTGCCACCGCTCGGCGATTCCGTGGGCTGGCTGGTCGGGCTCGACCCGCTGCCCGACGGCGAGGGCGACGACGGCGTGGGCGATCCGGTCGCGGGCGGCGTAGCCGGGTCGGTCGCGGGCGGTGTGGTCGGGTCGGTCGTGGGCGCCGGATCGGTCGGTGTTCCGTCGGGGGACTGTTCGGGCGTGCTGGGCTGGGTCGGCGACTCAACCGACAAGCCACTCCCCGGGACCGCCACACCGATGCTCTGCCCGGTTCGGGCCGCAGCGTGGCCCTGGGACGGCAGGTCCTTGCTGGTGGTGGCGGCCGGAGGCACGGGGGGCACCTCCATATCCGCCGACGTGTCGGACACCGACGACTCGGACGGGGACGAGGTCGGCGAGGGAACTCCCGCACCGCTCGTGCCCGTCACCCGCGGGTACGCCCCGGCGATCTCAGAGGTGTGCGCGGACCCGCCACCCGCGGCCGCCATCGCAATCGCGATGCCGGAGCCGGAGATCGCGGCCGCGAGCAGGACCCGAAAGGCGGCCCGACGACGGGGCTCATCCCGCCGGTGGGATCGGATCGCCCGGCCCTCCGTGGCGAAGACCACTGTGTCGTCGGTGGCCCAGGAGTCTGCGAACGCGTCGTCGCGGAGCGGGTCGCCGAACGGCGGCCGGACCGCCGTCTCGCCCCACAGCTCGGTGGGCGGTTCACCCCACGCCTCGCTGGGCGGTCCATCCGTAGGGGGCATCTCCGCCGTGGGCCAGTCCGGACCCGACGACGGCGAGGGTGGCCACTCCCCGGTAGGCCGCTGGAAGCACTCCCCGGTCGGCCACTCGGGGGTCGCCTCCCCCGTCGCCCACGACCGGGTCGGCCCCGACGAGGTCGCCCACGACGAAGCCGACGACGAGGTTGACCACGACGCCGTGGGCCACTCCCCCGCCCACGTCGACTCCCCCGCCCACGTCGACTCCCCGGCCCACGTCGGCTCCCCAGCCGACGGCGACCACTGCTCGGCCGACTCCACGCCCGGGCCGGCCGCGGGTCCCACAGCTTCCGGTTCCGCGTCGCTCGGCCCGGCCGGATCGTTGGAGTCGGTGGCCGCCCATTGGTCCTCGGCGCCGCCGACCGGCGTCGGCCCGGCCCAAGCGGCCGGATCGACCGACGGCCCGAGCCAGGCGGTCGAGTCGGTCGAATCCCAGCGCTCCTGGTCAGCCGAATGGGTGACCGGCGTCTCGGACGCATGGCGAGCGTGTTTCGCTCGGTGGCGGCGAGAAAGGGTCATTCGGTCTCCCTGCGGGATCCGGAGAGTCGTATCGGCGCCCGCCATTAGCCCGACGGCGGGCCACCCACTCGGTTGGGAAGAACCCTGACGTATCCGGGCGGAAGTCTCAAATCCAAGCCACCGTTCCGTGAGTGAGATCACACAAGATCAACCGTGTCGTTACCAGCTGATCGTTCGCGTCGTTACCGACGAATCATCCGAATCGCCGCCGACGGCCGGGCAAATTACTTCTATCCGATATAGGCGGCATCTCCGATGGCCGGCCACTACCGTCTCCCGGCAAGGGGACGTCACGGGGGACGTCGCCCACAGGGGAGGACACGATGGCATCGGGCACGGACGCGGCACACACCGCCGAGGCGGAACGCCCCTCCGCCGGAACCGCGCGGCCCTTCGGCGACACCCGGCCGGCCGAGGCCGGGACAAAGCCGGCGGGGATGAAGCCGGCTGATGCGACCAACCGGACGGTGGCGGATACGGAGCGCCTCGGCATCGACGCGCTCGGGCTCGACGCCGATATCGCCGACCAGCCCGCCCATCGGTGGGAGGTCGGCGAGGCCGACTCGTGGGAACCCTCCGTCACCGACACCTGGAATCCCCCGGCCGCAAACCCGACCGCAAACCGACCGAGCGCGAGCCGACCGGGCGCGAAGCCGCCGGTTGAGCCCGAGGCCGGCGAGACCGAGACGCGCCCGGCCGTGTTGCCCGACGAACGCTCGGTCCCGCCCACCGTGTCCCCGGCGGAGCGCGCCGTGCGCTCGGCCCGGCAGGCCCTCGACCAGGCTCTGCTGACGGAAGGACCGGAGGCCGAGGCACCGGCCCCGCAGATCGACCCGGCGCGCATGGCGATCAGCCTCGCCTCCCTCGCCGCGGAGCGGATGCGGGCCGGGGTGCCCGCGGGCGACGGTCTCGTCACCGGCTTCGGGCTGGCCCGCCAGACGGCGACCGGGCTGATCGCGCTGGGGGAACGGCTGCTCGAACCGGCGGCCCGCCTCACCGCGGGCGCGGTCCAGAGCGCCGCCCGGCTCCCCGTCGCCGGCCGACCGATCCGGGCCGCGCTGCGATCCGGCGAATGGGTCGCGCGCTCCGGTAACCAGGCCCGGGAGAAGCTGCGCGCCTGGATCGACAGCGCCCGTCACCCTGGCCCCGCCACCCCGGAATCCGGGGCGCTGGAGTCTTCTGGTTACGAGGCCTCGCGGCCCGAGGCCCGGGACCGCGAACCGATGCGCGGCCGCGAGGCCGGACCGGCGTCACTGTCCAGCCAGGACAGTCCGCAGAGGACGTTCACCGACGGCTCTGGCCCCGCAGCGAGCCGCCCGTGACGCCGTCCGCCGGCACGTACGGATGGGGGGTGGCCCCGTGACCAACGGCGCATTTGACGTCATCATTGTCGGCACCGGCGCGGGTGGCGGCACGCTGGCCCGCCACCTGGCCCCGTCCGGGAGGCGGATCCTGCTGCTTGAGCGGGGCGACTGGTTGCCCCGTGAGCCGGCGAACTGGAGCCCGAGCCGGGTCCTCGGGGATCGGCGCTACGTCTCTTTCGACGAGTGGGTCGACGGCGAGGGTGAGCCGTTCGCGCCGGCGGTGCACTACGTCGTGGGCGGGGCCACCAAACTCACCGGCGCCGTCCTGCACCGGATGCGGCGGGAGGACTTCGGCGAGGTCCGCCACGACGACGGCTTCTCCCCGGCGTGGCCGGTGACATACGAGGAGCTGGAGCCGTACTACACGCAAGCCGAGCAGCTCTACGGCGTCCACGGGGCGCGGGGCGAGGACCCGACCGAACCGGGGACGAGCGCGCCGTACCCCTTCCCGCCGGTGTCGCACGAGCCGCGCATCGCCCGGCTCGCCGAGTCGCTGCTCAACGCTGGCCTCAACCCGTTCCACACACCACTCGGGTTGCTGCTGCGCGAGGAGAACATGCCGTACAGCGCCTGCGTGCGCTGCCCCACCTGTGACGGCTTCCCCTGCCTGGTCTCCGGCAAGGCGGACGCCGAGGTGATGGGGGTTCGCCCCGCGCTGGAGCACCCCAACGTCACGCTGCTGACCCGGGCCACCGTCGTACGACTGAACACCAACCCCATGGGGACGGCGGTGACCGAGGTCGTGGTGGAGCACGAAGGTGAGATCGAGCGGTACGCCGGCTCCATCGTGGTGCTCGCCTGCGGGGCGGTGAACTCGGCCAAGCTGCTGCTCGCCTCGGCCAACGACCGGCACCCGGCCGGCCTCGCCAACGGCTCCGACGAGGTGGGGCGCAACTACCAGCACGCCGTCCGGCGAACGGTGCTGGCGCTGTCGCGCGAGCCCAACCCCAGCGTCTTTCCGCGGACGCTCGGCATCAGCGACTTCTACTTCGGGGCACCCGGCATCGATCACCCGCTCGGACTGATCCAGGTCGCCGGCCCGGCCGCGCCCGAGATCATGCGGATCGAGCCGGAGCTGGCCTCGGCCCTGGCCCCGACCCGCACCCCGCACGACGTCGCCCGCCACGCCGTGATGTTCCATCTGTCCACAGAGGACCTTCCGCGATCCGAGAACCGAGTGACCCTCGACCGGGACGGACGGGTGCGGCTGCGCCACACGCCGAGCAACCTCACGCCGGCTCGGCAGCTTGAGGAACGGCTGCGCGCGCTCCTGCCCGCCCTCGACCTGGAGCCGGAGTACCTGATTCCCATCACGAGCGAGGTCCACACGGGGCCCGCGTCGGTGGCCTACCAGGCCGGGACCTGTCGGTTCGGCAAGGACCCGACCACCTCGGTGCTCGACACCGACTGCCGGGCTCACGAGCTGGACAACCTGTACGTGGTCGATGCGAGCTTCATGCCCAGCACGGGAGCGGTCGACCCGGCCCTGACCGTGATGGCGAACGCCATCCGCGTCGGCGACCACCTGCTCGACCGGCTCGGTGTCAGCACGACCGCCGTCGCCCACCCGGCCGGCGTCAGCACGGCCTGGCGCACCCGGGCGCCGTGACGATGCCGCGCCGACACCCGAAGCGTCAGGCCCACCAACCCGCGCAGGGCCACGAGCCTTCCCAGAACCGACCAGTCCACGCAGCGCGGAGGAGAGCCGGAATGACCGCGCAGACACGGCCACGGACAGAGCTTATCGAAGAGTTCTTCGACCGCATCTCGGCGACGCCGCAGCCACTGCTGCACGGTGTCACCGCGGCCATCCGGATCGAGCTCGCCGACCACGACGGCGAACGGACCTGGCTGGTACGCATGCACGACGGCCGCGTGCACGTCAGCCGACGCCCGGGCCGGGCCGACGCCACGATCCGAACGGACCGGAAGTTCTTCGAGCAGGTCGTCACCGGTGAGGCGAACGCGCTGACCGCCGCGCTGCGGGGACGACTGCGCATCGACGGCGACATACGCCTGCTGGTGGCGTTCTCCCGGGTGCTGCCCGGCCCGCCGCACCGGGTCACGGTGGTGCCGCCCGCCGACCGGGCGGCCAAGGAGGCGGCCCGAGCCGCCAAGGCGTCCGGGACGACCGCCCGGACGGGCCGGGTCTCGGTCGCCGCGGCCAGGGCTGCCGCTGATCGGAAGACCAGAAAGGACCACGAGCGATGACCATCGGTCAGGTCAACATTCTCGATGGAAACACGTTCGTTGTCTGCGACAAGCGGGGGGACATCGAAGCCACGCCGGAGGACACCAGCGGCCTGTTCTCCTTCGACACCCGGTTCCTGTCGAAGTGGATCCTCACGATCAACGGCCAGCGGCTGAACTCGCTCTCGGTCGACGACCTGCAGTACTTCGAGAGCCGGTTCTTCCTCGCCCCGGGAACCGGCAGCATCTACGTGAACGCCACGTTGTCGGTCGTCCGCCGTCGAGCCGTGGGTAACGGCTTCCACGAGGAGCTGACGCTGCTCAACCACGCCGAGGAGCCCGCCGACGTGGTGGTGCGGGTCGATGCCGACGCCGACTTCGCCGACATGTTCGAGATCAAGGACTCGATCGGCAAGAAGGGCCGCTACTACCAGCGCGTGGGCTCGGACCACCTGCTCATCGGCTACGAGCGGGACACCTTCCACCGGGAAACCCTGATCACGTCGTCAGAGCCGGCCGAGTTCGACGAGCGTGGCCTGACGATGCGGGTCCACATCGAACCGCACTCCGAGTGGTCGGCCGACCTGAACGTGGTCACCGCGCTGCTCGGCTGGGGCCAGCGCATCACACAGCCCAAGTACGGCCACGCCGGCCGCAAGGAGCGGCCGATGGCGGAGAGCCTGCGCCGCTGGATCGACGAGGCGCCGCGGCTGGAGACCGACCGCGAGAGCCTGCGCTCGACCTACCGGCGAAGCCTGGTCGACCTGGCCGCCCTGCGGTTCAACCCGCCCATCGGCAGCGGGGCGAACCTGCCGGCGGCGGGCCTGCCGTGGTTCATGGCCGTGTTCGGCCGCGACGCCATCATCACCAGCCTGCAGGCCCTGCCGTTCACGCCAGAGCTGGCGGCCACGACCCTGCTGGCCCTCGGCGCCCTACAGGGCGTACGCGTCGACGACTTCCGGGAGGAGGAACCGGGCCGCATCCTGCACGAGATCCGGTACGGCGAGACGGCCGCGTTCGAGGAGCAGCCCCACTCGCCGTACTACGGCAATGCCGACGCCACGGCGCTCTACGTCGTCCTGCTGGACGAGTACGAGCGGTGGACCGCCGACACCGAGCTCGTCCGGGCCTGTGAACCGTACGCCCGGGCGGCGCTGCGCTGGATCGATGAGTACGGCGACCGGCAGGGCAACGGCTACGTCTCGTACAAGCGGACCAACGAGGAGACCGGCCTGGAGAACCAGTGCTGGAAGGACTCGTGGGACGCCATCAGCTACCGCGACGGCCGGCTGCCGGGCTTTCCCCGGGCGACCTGCGAGCTGCAGGGGTACGCGTACGACGCCAAGTTCCGTGGGGCCCGGCTGGCCCGCTACGTCTGGGATGACCAGGAGCTGGCCCGTCGGCTCGACGAGGAGGCGCGCGACCTGCGCCGGCGCTTCAACCGCGACTTCTGGATCTCCGATGGCGGGTACTTCGCGGTGGCCCTCGACGCCGACGGGTCCAAGGTCGACTCGCTCACCTCGAACATCGGGCATCTGCTGTGGAGCGGCATCGTCGATCCGCCCAAGGCCCGCTCGATCGTGCGGCACCTGATGGGGCCGCGCCTGTTCAGCGGGTGGGGGGTCCGGACCCTGGCCGAGGGCGAGGCCCGGTACAACCCGATCGGCTACCACAACGGCACGGTCTGGCCGTTCGACAACTCGATCATCGCCTGGGGCCTGCGGCGCTACGGCTACAAGCAGGAGGCGGCCCGCATCGCCTCGGCCATGCTCGACGCGGCTGAATATTTCAACGGACGCTTGCCGGAGGCGTTCGCGGGCTACGATCGTTCGTTCACCCAGTACCCGGTCGAGTACCCGACGGCGTGCAGCCCCCAGGCCTGGTCCACAGGGACACCGTTGCTGCTGCTGCGCACCATGCTCGGACTCAACACGAGCGGGCAGTTCCTCGTCACCGACCCGGCCGTGCCGCCGGACATCGGCTACATCGCCCTGCTCGACATCCCCGGTCGCTGGGGGCGGATCGACGCCTTCGGCCGCGGCCGGCCGTTCACCGACGACCCGCGCCGGCGCTGGACCCGCCCCGGCCAGCGTTGATGATCCCGGTGGCCGCGTTGATGATCCCGGTGACCGCGTTGATGATCCCGGTGGCCGCGTTGATGATCCCGGTGACCGCGTTGATGATCCCGGTGACCGCGTTGATCGCGGTGAGGCGTTCGTACGGTATCGGCTGGTCGACCGCCTCACGGCGATCGTGCATTGTGATCGCGGTGAGGCACCGGCGTACCTGAAGGGCCGGACTCCGCCTCACGGTGATCATGCTTGTTTCGAGATCGACCCCGGGTCCGGGGCGTACCCGGGAGTCGGGATAAGGCCGGGAGCCGGGACGGCCCGGAGGCGAGCCGAATCGGCCTTCCGGTACCGGCCCGGTAGGGCCCGCGACACCGCTGGTCCAGACTGGTTGGCGTGGACGTACGGCTGTTCGGCGAAGTCTTCGTGACCCTGCTCGTGATCATCGACCCGCCCGGCATGTTGCCGATCTTCCTGGCTCTGACCAGTGCCATGCCTCCCCGGGAGCGGGTCCGCGCGGCGTGGATGGCCGTGGCCCTCGCCGCCGGGGTGATCGTGGTCTTCGCCGTAGCCGGCCAGCAGATCCTGGACTACCTCGGGGTCGACCTGCCCGCCCTGCAGGCCGCCGGCGGGCTGTTGCTGCTGCTCGTGGCGCTGGAGCTGCTCACCGGCCGGCAGGACGATCCACGCCGCCAGGTCACCTCGAACGTGGCCCTGGTGCCCCTGGGGACGCCCCTGCTGGCCGGTCCCGGGGCCATCGTGGCCACGATGCTGTTTGTCCAGCGAGCCTCCGACCTCGCCGACTACCTTGCCATATCGGCGGGCATGGTGCTGGTCTTCGTCGTCACCTGGCTGCTGCTGCGTTTCTCCACGGTGATGGTGCGGGTGCTCCGCCCGGGTGGAATCGAGGTACTCACCCGCATCTCCGGACTCCTGCTCGCCGCCATCGCGGTCCAGTTGGTGGCCGACGCGATCTTCGCCTTCTTCCGGGCCTTCAACGCAACGTCTTAGACCTGGCCGTCATCCCTGGGAGGCCGACCGCGTCACCACCTCTCTGGGCCGAACCGCGGTTGCTCAGATCAGAGCGGTCAGACAGGGACGCAGCTCGGCCCCTCATCCACTGTGGATGGCAAGGGCGTAGAACCGGTCGGGGTCGTCGCAGTAACGGTCAAGCCGCCAACCGGCGCGGGCCAGCGCCTGTCGCAACGGAGCTTCGGCCAACGGTTCGTGCGGCCGAAGGGTGCGTCCGTGGCGGGCGGCCAGGGCGGCCCGGCCGGTGGGATGGAAAAGAGCCAGCCGCCCACCCGGCTTGGTGACCCGGGCGAACTCACACAGCAGTGCGTCGACGCCGGGGACGTGCCCGACCAGCCCGGCGGCGAAGACGACGTCCACGACCGCCGGGACCAACGGCAGGCGGTTGGCGTCGGCGAGGAGCACGTCGGCGTGCCGGGCCCGCCCCGACGTCCGGGCCACCGCCAGCATCTCCTCGGTGATGTCCAGGCCCAGTACCCGGCCGGCCGGGCCGACCGCGTCGCGCAGCGCGGGGAGGGCCCGGCCGGTACCACACCCGACGTCGATGGCCAGCCCACCCACGGGCACCCCGGTCTCGGCGACGGCAGCGGCGTAGGCGGGCAGGTCGTCCCCGTACTTGGTGTCCCACGTCCCCGCTCGCGCCGCGAAGAAGGCGCGGACCTCGCCCAGGTGCCAACTCCCGCGGTCAAGCAGAGCCTCGTCGATGTGCTGGATCACCGGCCAGGCGAGGTCCCGCAGGTCGACCACCACCTGGGCCTCGTGTTCCCGGCTCGGGCGGTCGGCGACGGGCCCGGTACGCAGCCAGATCAGCACGTCGGGTGGGTGGGCCGGCCACGGGCCGGCGACCACGACGAGCGGCGCACCCGCCGACGGGGCCGGGCTCGCGGGCCGTACGGGGCCGCGGACGTGGTCCCGTCCGTGCGTGGCCAGCGCCCGCCCCAGATGGTCGGCGAACTCGGTGGCGTACGCGAATCCATCGACGACAACCACCTGCGGACCGGCCGAGACCGCCGTCGCGACCAGCGTCAGGACGCGTTCCCAGCGTGGGCTCGCAGCGACGTCGGCGATCGACCGGGGCACATCCCCATCCTGGCATCCGCCAGGTCCGGCGACCGACGGAGCCCGTCACCAGGTTCGGGGACCAACTCGCCGATGCGAACAAAATGACCCGAATCATCGGAAACACCGGGATGCAGCACCGCACGCGCGACACCGACAGGCCAGAGTGCATCGCACATGCGGCTTCAATGTGGGCTTGGCCCTGGCATCTACGAGGCGTATGGTCTGACGCAGTGACGATGACGTTTCCGATCGCCTCGCCCCTCAAACGACAGGGCGTCGATGCCATGCGCAAGCGTCATCCCACGACTGACGTCACCAGGCGGCCCGGATCGGGCCCTCGCACCCCGGACGGAGGAGGCATGGCCCGTACGTTCTCGACACCGCCGGGTGACGGTCGTCGACCGGCCAGACGCGGCCCCGGCGTACGTGCCGCCTTGACCGCGGTGACCGCGGCCGCCACACTCGCCGCCTGCTCAGCGCCGCCACCGGCGGACGGCTCCGCCCCACCCGGCGTCACCGGCACCATCACGGTGTTCGCGGCCGCGTCCCTCACCGACGCGTTCGAGGAGATCGCCGAGGACTTCGAGACGGCCAACCCCGGGGCGCGGCTGGTGTTCAACTTCGCCGGCAGCTCCGCGCTGGCCACCCAGATCACCGAGGGCGCGCCCGCCGACGTGTTCGCCTCGGCCAGCCCGGCCACCCTGCGGACGGTGACCGACGCGGGTCTGGCCGACCGCGACCCCGTCGTCTTCGTCCGCAACCAGCTCGTCATCGCGGTGGAGGCCGGCAACCCGCTGGGCATCCGCGGACTTGAGGATCTCGCCAGGCCGGGCGTCACCGTGGCGCTGTGCGCGGAGCAGGTGCCGTGCGGGGCTGCGGCCAGGACCGCAATCGCGGCGTCCGGCCTGACCATCACCCCGGTGTCGTACGAGGAGAACGTCCGGGCCGCGCTCGCCAAGGTCTCGCTCGGCGAGGTCGACGCGGCGCTGGTCTATCGCACCGACGCCGCCAGCGCCGACGCGGTCGAGGCCGTGGAGTTCCCCGAGTCGGCCGAGGCGATCAACGACTACCTCATCGCGGTGCTCACGGACGCCCCGAACAAGGCCGGCGCCGCGGCGTTCGTCGCCTGGGTGCTCTCACCGGAGGGCGCCGAGGTACTCACCACGTACGGCTTCCAACTGCCCTAGGACCCCATGGCTACCGATACCCCCGCCGGCGCGCCCGGCCTGCCCGGCGCCGAACCCACCCCCGACCCATCAATCTCCACAGTGGAGCGCCGCCGACGCGTACGGCCCAGCCGGCGCCTGGTGCCGGTGCCCTTGGCGGTGCCGGCGGCGGCCGCGCTCGCGTTCCTGGTGCTGCCGCTGGTCGGGCTGCTGGTCCGCGCCCCGTGGGCCACGCTGCCGCAACGGCTCCTCGAGCCCGAGGTCCTGGCGGCGTTGCGGCTGTCGCTGGTGGCGGCGACGCTGGCCACCGGCGTCTGCCTGGTCCTCGGGGTGCCGCTGGCCTGGCTGCTCGCCCGGGTCTCCTTCCCCGGCCGACGGTTGGTCCGGGCGCTGGTGACCGTACCGCTGGTCCTCCCGCCCGTGGTCGGCGGTCTGGCGCTGCTCCTGCTGCTCGGCCGGCGGGGCGTCATCGGCCAGTGGCTGTATCAATGGTTCGATGTGACGATCCCGTTCACCACGACCGCGGTCGTCATCGCCGAGGCGTTCGTGGCCCTGCCGTTCTTGGTCATCGCCGTGGAGGGAGCGCTGCGGGGCATCGACGACCGGTACGAAGAGGCTGCGGCTACGCTCGGCGCGAGCCGGTGGACGACCTTCCGGCGGGTCACGCTGCCGCTCGTGGCGCCCGGAATCGCGGCCGGAGCGGTGCTGTGCTGGGCCCGGGCGCTCGGCGAGTTCGGGGCCACGATCACCTTCGCGGGCAACTTCCCCGGGCGCACCCAGACCATGCCGCTGAGCGTCTACCTGCTCCTGGAGACCGACCCGCCCGCGGCCATCGTGCTCAGCCTCGTGCTGCTGGCCGTCAGCGTCGGCATCCTCGTGGCCCTGCGGGAGAAGTGGATCGGCCGGCCAGCATGACCACAGTGGACAATCAGGACACCGGACCGTACGCGTCCACCCCCGCGCCGCCCGACGCCGGCCTGCGGGCCCGCTTGGTCGTCGACCGTACGACGTTTCGTCTGGACATCACCCTGACCGTGGCGCCGGGTGAGGTGGTGGCCCTGCTCGGACCCAACGGTGCCGGCAAGACCACGGCGTTGCGGGCCCTGGCCGGCCTCACCCCGCTCACCGACGGTCGCATCGACCTGGCCGGGCGGTGCCTGGACGACGGCGGTCGCACCTTCGTCCCGCCCGAGCGCCGCAGCGTCGGCGTGGTGTTCCAGGACTACCTGCTCTTTCCCCACCTGTCCGCCCTGGAGAACGTCGCCTTCGGCCCCCGCTGCCAGGGCGCGTCCCGGGCGCAGGCCCGGGCGATCGCGTACGAATGGCTGGCCCGCGTCGGCCTGGCCGATCTCGCGAGCCAGCGGCCCCGGCAACTCTCCGGCGGCCAGGCCCAACGCGTCGCCCTGGCTCGGGCCCTGGCCCGGCAACCGGCGCTGCTGCTGCTCGACGAGCCGCTCGCCGCCCTCGACGCGCGTACGCGACTGGACACCCGGGCCGAACTGCACCGCCACCTCGCCGACCATTCGGGAGCGACGCTCGTCGTCACCCACGATCCCCTCGACGCGTTCGTCCTGGCCGACCGGCTCGTCATCATCGAGAACGGCAGCGTCGTGCAGGAAGGCGACGCCGCCGCCGTCACCGCCCGCCCCCGCACCGACTATGTGGCCCGGCTGGTCGGCCTCAACCTCTACCGCGGCCGGGGCGAGGGTCACACGGTCACCCTCCCCACCGGCCTGGCCTTCGCCACGGCCGACCCCGTGCACGGCGACGCGTTCGTCGCCTTTCCGCCGACCGCGGTCGCCCTTCACCCCGACCCACCCCAGGGCAGCCCGCGCAACACCTGGTCGGCCACCGTCACCGGGGTCACCCGGCACGGCGACCACGTCCGGGTCCAGCTCGCCGGCGGCCCGGGCGAGGCCGCCGCCGACGTCACGCCCGCCGCGGCCGCCACTCTCCGGCTGGCCCCGGGACAACCCATCTGGGCCGCCGTCAAGGCCACCGAGACGCGGGCCTACCCCGCCGGCTGACCGCCGCTGAGCGAACCGGTGCTCGCCCCGGACCGGCGCCCGACCAGAAGCCGGCGCTCGGCCCAATAAGCAGACGCCCGGGGTGCGGCAGCCCATTTCCCCCGGCCGGCGAGCAACCTGCGTGCCGGGTCGCTGCGACACACCGGCGAGCGCTCATTTCCGTAACCATCACCGTTGCCGGTTGGCCGGAGGGAGGCGTGTGAAGGCGCACGAGGAGGCGGAGTTCCGCCAGTACGTCGCGGCACGGATGGACCGTCTGCGACGAACCGCGTTTCTGTACTGCCGGGACTGGCACACCGCCGACGACCTGGTCAGTACGACGCTGGTGAAGCTGTACGAGCATTGGCGCCGCGCCCAGCAGGCGGAGAACCTCGACGCCTACGTGCACGGCATCCTCGCCCATGCCTGGCTCGACGAGCGGCGCAAGCCGTGGCGGCGGGAGCAGACGGTCGAGGACGTACCCGAACACGTCCAGCCCACCACCCCGCTCCCGGATGGGGACCTGTTCGCCTTGCTGGCTTCGTTGCCTCCGCGTCGGCGAGCGTGCCTGGTCCTCCGCTTCTACTGCGACCTGTCGGTCGAGCAAACCGCCGAGATCCTCGGCGTCTCCACCGGAACCGTCAAGAGCCAGACCGCGCGGGCCCTCGAGGCGCTGCGCGGACCGGCCGCGGAGCTGTACGACAGGAGTAACTGACAATGCGTGACATCCTCGATGAGGCCATCGGGGCGCCGCCCGCCAGCACCGTCGACATCGACCGGGTGGTCGCCGCCGGCCGTCGGCGGACCCGCCTGCGTCGCCTCGCCATGGCCAGCCCCGTGGTCCCGGCCGTGGCGGCCGTTGCCCTCGCGGTGACCACCCTCGGTGGATCGCCCGCGGCACCGACCAACCCGATCCCGCTCCAGCCCGGCGCCGCGACGGGCGCCGCGTCCGGCGCCGCCCCGGTCTACGACGAGACGCCGGAGCAGACCCAGGAACGCCTCGCGACCGCCCTGGCCGACGCCCTCACCGCCGCCCTGCCCGGCGTCACGCTCACCGACGCGCCGAGCGGGGACCCCGGCGTGGTGGTCACGATGTACGACGACCCCCTGCGGTACGAGGGCAGCGTCATTCTCGCGGCCGACAGCGACGAGAACCAGCTGTCGATCAGGTCGCTGCCGGGCGGGCCGGAGCCGACGCCCACGACCCCGGCCTCGGGCCAGGCCGTGTGGACCCAGTGGTACGACTCGTGCGCCGACGTGCCGTCCGCCGACGAAGAATCGCCGGAGGGGTACACCCTGACGACCGAGTGCGACGAGAGCCTGGGTGCCGACGGTCAGACGATCGTCGTGGTGAGCACGGTGTGCGACGACTGCCCGGGCCAGCCCACCCTGCGCCGTGACGTGTATGTGACGTGGACGAACGCCCGGGTGCTCGTGGCGATCACCAACGCCCTGAAGTCCGACCAGCCTGGTACGACGTCTCTGGCGGAGCTCCTGCTGACCAAGGAGCAGCTCGTCGCGATCGCCAGCGACCCGCAGCTCACTGTGGCCGCCTGAGCGACCCTGGCCATCACCCCCAGCCGAGGACGCCCTCCTCGGCTGGGGGTTCGCCGTTTCGGCGGCTCGTCACAACGCCGTCGGCGAGCTTCAACGCCCGGGGTCACCCGCGGCCGGCGAGCCGGCCGGGTTACCACGGACGACCGTCGCACAGGTTCCGGTGGACCGACGGCCACTGACCCGCCACACTGGACGCCTGGCCAGCCGAGTAGATTGGTGAAGATCGCTTCAGACGGGAGGCGCTGTGGCGACAGCGGCGTGGCAGGCGGCCGCAATCGCGCTCGCGATCGGGTTCCTCATCGGCGCAGAGCGGGAACGGGACGGCGGCCCCGCCGGTGTCCGGACCTTCGCGCTGGCCGGCCTCGCCGGAACGATCGCCGCCCTGGTGCACCCGATGGTGCTGGCGGCCGCCGTGGCCGGGGCCGCGGTGCTGATGGCTGCCGGTTACCTGCGGCCCACGCCGATCAGCCCGACGCCGGGTGGTTCGCCGACGGAGGCTGCGGGTGACGCCACCGAGCCGAGCGCGGCGACCACGGCCCGGTCCGGCCCGCCGACCCGATTGAGCACGGCCAGCGCGGTAGCTCTACTGGTGACGGTGCTGCTCGGCGGGCTCGCCGTGACGATGCCGGCCCTGGCCGCGGCGTCCGGAGTCGCCACCGCCGTCCTGCTGCTGGTCAAGGAACGCCTCCACACGGTGATCCGCGAGAAGATCACCGAGTTGGAGCTGCGCGACGCCCTGAAGTTCTTCGTCGCCGCGTTCATCGTGCTGCCGCTCATGCCGCAGGCCAACCTCGGCCCGGGCGGGGTCATCGATCCACGTCGCATGTGGACGTTCGTGGTGGTGGTGACCGCGCTGGGCTGGCTCGGCTACGTGGCCGTGCGCCTGGCCGGACCGGAGCGCGGGCTGCCCGCGGCCGGGCTGGCCGGAGGGTTCGTCTCCAGCGCCGCGACCACCGGGTCGATGGCCCGCACCGCCCGCGATTCCGAGCTCTTCCGGCCCGCCATGGCCGGCGCGCTGCTCGCGACCGTGGCCTCGCTCGTCCAGCTGGTGCTGATCACCGCGGTCGCCGACACCCAGGTGGCCGGGCTGCTCGTACCGGCCACCGCGCTGGCCGCCGTGGTGCTCCTCGGCGAGGCCGGGTGGCTGCTGTGGCACAAGGGCCCGCTCCCGGCCCTGCTGGTTGGCGGACGCGCCGCCGGTGACCGTACGAAATCCCATCGCCCCGACCCTGACGCTGACCGGCCAGCGCCGGCCGGCCCCGACCAGCCGGATCCCGCCGACGCCGACCAGCCGGACCCGGCCAGCTCGGTGGACACCGACCCACCCGGTGGGCCAGACGATCCGGGAAACGACGGACCAGGCGACGAGCCTGGGGACGACGAGCCAACGGACGAGCCGAGGAACGGCGGGCCGGTGGACAACCCCGGCAACGGCCGGGCGGCCGTACCGGCGCGGTCGGCCCGCCGGCCGCTGGTGCTCGAGGGAGCTACCGTCACGAAGATCGACTTTGGCGCACCGTCCTCGGTGGACCCCGAGGGCTCCACAGTGGACCTGGGGCCGCGGACGGTCATGCGATCCCCGGTGGACGAGCCCACCCACGAGATGCCGGTGGTCGACTCGCCGGCCGTGGAGATGCCCCCGGTACGTCGGCGCTCCCCCCGGATGCTGGTGGGCCGGCGCCCCTTCGATCTGATTCCCGCGCTCCTGCTCGCCGCGATCCTGACGCTGTTCCTCGTGATCTCGGCGTTGGTGGAGGAGACGCTGGGCGCCGGGGCGGCCGTCGTGAGCATCGCGATCGCCGGCCTGGCCGACTCCCGGGCCGCCGCCCTGACCGCGGGCCACCTCGCCACCCACGCGACGCTGGCCCCGCCCACGGCCGCGCTCGCCGTGGCACTGGCGCTGGGCCTGCACACGGTGGTGAAGTTGATCCTGGCGCACGTCGCCGGGGGTCGCCGGGCCAGCACCGCTTTGGCCCTGCTCCACGCCGCGCCGGTGGTCGTCTTTGGCATCGGGCTCGCGGTCGCCATCGGGCTGTTCTGACCGCGGCACCGCTGCGGGGTCAGAAGAGGCGACGGGCCCCCGGCCGAGCCAGGATGGCGGCGTCGGCCCGCCGGCCCACGGTCCACTGGATGATCGTGTCCCGGGCCTGCATCTTGGTGGCCTTGCTCGACACCGCGATGCCCAGGCCGGCGGCGAGCGAGCGCAGCTGCGCCACGCTGAGCTTCAGGTCGTCCAGGTACGCCGCCGCGGTGGCCCGGTCGGTGAAGCTGGCCAGGTCAGCGCCGATCTGTTCGATCGGCCGGGGCAGGCTGACGACCGGGGTCTTTTCCCGGACGGGCAGCCGTTGCCGACGTACCGCCTCGACCGGCGACCGGCTGACCACCTGAAGGTGGGCGTTCCCGGACGCGAGCTCCTCCAACTGGTCCGGCGGGAGCTTGCGTAGGAACTCCGCCACCCGCAGGAGGATGTCGTGGGTCAGCTCGGCCGAGTCGGACATGGTGCAAACCTACCTGGACAGGTGGGAGCCGTTCACTTCGTACTCTCCACCGCGATCCGGGTCAGGAACTCCGTGGCGAGTTCCACCAGCTCGTACTGCACGTTCGGGTTGGCGTTGGGCAACAGCACCGCGGGGATACCGCGCTCGCCCGCCGTCGCGAAGAGGGTCTTGCTCTCCCGGATCATCTGTCGGAACACCGGGACGCCGTACTGCTCTGTGTGCGTCACGTAGTTACGCGCCGCGATGATGGGGCCGTCGGCGGCGTGCTGGATCATCGTGAAGACCACGCCGAGCAGTTCCGGGGCGATCGTGATCCCGCGCTGGCCCGAGCCGGGCGGGTTCGGCCCCGCCCCGTTCCCGTCCGCCGCCTCGGGCTCGGGCGACCCACCGGCGACCTCGTTGTAGTCGCGGACCAGCTCGGCCACCTTGCGACGCAGGTAGTCGATGCCCAGCGTCGACAGGTAGTCGGCCTTGGCCGGGATGAGGATCTTCTCGCTGGCCACCACGGCTGTACGGGTGATCATGTTGAAATTCGGCGCACAGTCGATGATCACCACGTCGTACTCGGCGAAGGCCGGGTCGTCCAGCGCGTCGGCCAGCAGCCGGTGCACCCACAGGTAGCCCGGGGTCGACACGTCGAACCGGGAGCCGCCCACGTACGCGGCCAGGTCCAGGTCAATGTCGATCAAGCCCAGGTGCGACGGGACGAGGTCCAGCCGGCCGCCGCCGCGCTGGACCCGCTCGTTGACCCGAGGCGGGGTGACCACGAACTCGCGCAGCGGCCGCGGGTCCTGGTGGTGCAGGATCGCCTCGAACCAGTGCAGCAGCGTGCCGCCGTCGGAGAACTCCTTGGCGAACTCGTCCGCCGGATAGAACGACAGCGTGAGGCTCGCCTGCGGATCCATGTCGATGAGCAGCACCTTGTGGCCGCGGTAGGCGATCTCACCGGCGAGGTTCGCGGCCACCGTCGTCTTGCCTACGCCGCCTTTGTAGTTGAGGACCGACACGACAGTCATGGGCGGCGTCCACTGTGCAAGGTGGGGGGCACGACGGTCACGCGCGGACCGTACCCGAGATTCGCGGCCAAACCTAGGCGCCACGCGGAAGGTCCGGCGCGATGTCAGGAAGGACGCCCTCCTAGGCACCAGGCGTCAGGAGGGAGTCCTTCCTGACACCAACCCCCCACCTAGGGGACCGTCTTCTCGATGGCCGAGGGGCCCTCCTCTTCGAGCTCCTGGCGGGCCCGCTCGACATTGCGCGGCGTCGGGTCGCGGCCCTCGGCCACGGCCAGGTCCTCGGGGTCCCAGGGCTGTTCGGCCCCGGTCCGCACGACCACCACCTGCGACTCGTCCGGAGACGGGCCGTCGAGCTCGCCCTCCTGGTTGAGCACGACGTACGGCTCGTGCGTGCTCTCGGCGTCCTCCAGGTCGGCCTGCTCGGCCGGCATCTCGTGCATGGCCAGCTCCTCGTTGCCCAGCCCGCCGAGCGCCGGCCCTTCGTCCTCGGCGATCTCGTCGGGCTCCCGCGACCGGTACCCCCCGCCCGGCCGGGCGAGCTCTCCGACGGGGGCGTCGCCCCCGATGCCGGCGATCGGGCGGTCATACATGGAGACCTGCGAGCCCAGGTGGGGATCGATGGGCTCGTCCTCGGCCAGCAGACGAGTGTCGTCCGCGAGGCGTCCCGCCGGATCGGGCCGCGAGCGGCCGGTGCTGGGCTTGCCGAGCCCGGAGTACTCCCGGTCCCCGTCCAGCTCGCCCACGGGGGCGTCCTGGTCGAGGTCCTGCGCCAGCCGCGGGTCGGGCTGCGTCTGGTCCGGCGTGACGTCGGGCAACTCGCGGGCCAGCCGGGCCGACAAGGGCTCCTTGCGCTCCCGCTCGCCCAGGCTCACCCCGTACTCCTCCAGGCCGAGCGGCCCGTCCTCCCGGTCGGGCGGCAGCTCGCTCGGACGCGACTCGGCCAGGTCGCGGGCGGCCTCGTCCTCCCCGGAGGCGTACGACTCCTGGTCGGCCACCTCGGGCAGGCCGGCGCTGGCCATGTAGTACGGGTCCTCGTTCTCGCTCATGGTCACCCCATGCTCGCAGCAATTCGCCCGAGCTTGGCCGGTTTCGCGGAAATAGCCCCAACTGCCGGCCCGCCCGCCGAGCCCGTCGATCTCGCCGCACCCGTTGATCTAGGGCCTGGAGTGGTGATCAGAGATCAACTCACCACCCCAAGCCCTAGATCAACGACAGAGATCCCCGCGCTGACCGCCGGGCGCTCACCCAGCGGTCAGGGGCGGCACACCTGGACAAGAGCCAGCAGAATGGACGGCCGGCTGGTCATCGCGCCGGCCGCCCGAGGGGCTTGACCGAAGAGGCCGACCAATGGGGCCTACCCGAAGGGGGGCCTCACCACACGGGGTAGGAGGTCGCTGCCGAATGACGCTCACCGCCGACGAGCCGACGACGCATCGTCCCGACCGGCGAACGCTACGAGCAGCCCTGACCCTCCGCCCTCCGTCCAGCGACGCCCGACCGTCCCGATGGCTGTCGGCACGGGCCGCCACGGTGGCCGCGCTGCTGGCCGGTACGGCCCTGCTCTACCTGTGGGGCCTCGACCGCTCCGGCTGGGCCAACGCGTACTACTCCGCCGCGGCCCAGGCCGGCTCTCGCGACTGGGCCGCCTACCTGTTCGGGTCGTTCGACGCGGCCAACGCCATCAGCGTCGACAAGACCCCGGCCGCACTGTGGGTGACGAGCCTGTCGGTGCGGCTGTTCGGACTGAACCCGTGGGCCATCCTCGTCCCTCAGGCCCTGGCCGGGGTGGCCTGCGTGGGCGGGCTCTACGCGACCGTCCGCCGGTGGTACGGCCACGCGGCCGGCCTGCTCGCGGGCGTGGTCCTGGCCGTCACGCCGGTCGCGGTGCTCATGTTCCGGTACAACAACCCGGACGCCCTGCTCACGCTGCTGCTCGTGCTCGCCGCCTGGGCCGGCGTCCGGGCGGTCGAGACCGGAGCCACGCGCTGGATGGTGCTCGCGGGAGCCCTGGTGGGGATGGGCTTCCTGACGAAGATGCTGCAGGCGTTCCTGGTCGTCCCCGCGCTGGCGATCACCTACCTCATCGCCGGGCCGGGCCCGCTCGCCCGGCGGATCGGCCAGCTTTGGGCCGGCGGGTTGGCCCTGGCCGCCACGGCCGGTTGGTGGGTGGCCCTGGTGGAGCTGACGCCGGCCACGCACCGGCCCTACATCGGCGGCTCGCAGACCAACAGCGCGATCGAGCTGACCCTCGCCTACAACGGGCTGGGCCGGCTCACCGGCGAGGAGCCCGGGGCGATCGGCAACTGGTGGGGACCCACCGGTCTCGACCGGCTCTTCCGGTTCGACTTCGCCCCCGGCATCTCCTGGCTGCTGCCGGCCGCGATCGGCCTGGTCGTCGTGGGGCTGATCTACACCCGACGGGCCCCCCGCACCGACCGCACCCGGGCCGGGTTCGTGCTGTGGGGCGGCTGGCTGTACGTCACCTGGCTGACGTTCTCTTTCATGTCGGGCATCTACCACGGGTACTACAACGTGGCCCTCGCCCCGGCCATCGGGGCGCTGGTCGGGATGGGCACCCACCTGCTGTGGCAGCGACGCGACCGGATGTCCCGGCTGCTGCTCGCCCTGGCCGCGGTCGTCACCGTGGGCTGGGCGGCCCTCCTCTCGGGAGAGTGGCTGTTCCTGCCATGGCTGGGCCCGGCCGTCCTCATCGTCGGCGGCGGGGCGGCGCTGGTGCTGCTGCGAGAATCCGTCCGGTACCGGCCCAACCGGCGCATCACGGTGGTGGCGCTGGCGACGTGCCTGGTCGCGGGCCTGGCCGCCCCGGTCGCCTGGTCGGTGGCGACGGCGGCCGTCCCTCACGAGGGGGCGATCCCGACGGTCGGCCCGGCCGAGCCCGACGGCCCGCCGCCCTCGGGCGTCGGCGGCGGCCTGCTGCACGCCACCCGCCCCACCGAGGCCATCGTGGCGGCGCTGCTCACCGACGCCGACCGCTACACCTGGGTCGCCGCCACGATCGGGGCCAACAACGCGGCCGGCTACCAGCTGGCCGCCGAGCGCCCGGTGCTGGCCGTGGGCGGGTTCAACGGCAGCGACCCGTTCCCGACCCCGGACCAGTTCCAGCGCCTCGTCGCCGACGGTCAGATCCACTGGTTCATCGACAGCCTCTGGTACCCCAACGAGGGCGGCAGCACGGCCGCCCAGGAGATCGCGGCATGGGTGCACCGGAACTACCGGGCCCAGACGATCGACGGGGTCCGGTTCTACGACCTCACCCAGCCGGACCGGCGCCCGCCCGGCCAGCCCGTGTGACGGACCGGAGGCGGCCCGGTTCGAACGGTGTCGCCGGTGTGGTCGCTGGCGCGCCGGGGCCAGGGTCCCGCAGACTGTGCGGGTGGTGAGCGGTCGCTCGTGGAGGGGGGTCGCGGGGACGGCCCTCGCGCTGGCGTCGGTGGTCCTGGCCGCATCGTGCGCCCCCGGTACGCCCCTGTCGGCGTCAGCCACCGCGGCGCCCGGCGGGCCGACGCCGGTCACGATCGCGGTCAGCGAACCGGCCCCGGCGCCCACCACGCTTCCCCCGATCGAGCCGGGTCCCGCCCCGACGCAGCCGTTCACCGTGCAGCGGCGGGAGATCACCGTGACCCGCGACGGTCGCTCGCTGCGGACGGTGATCCTCTACCCCACGACGGCCGCCACGTCCGGCGCTCCGACCGGCGCCCGCTCGAGCACCCCGAGCACCCCACCCCGGTCGGCCGACCCGTCGGCGTCGAGCCCCCCGGCGACAGCCGGCGACGGCCAGGTGCCCGCGCACGGCTTCCCGCTGGTCCTGTTCAGCCACGGCCTGCAGGGCAGCCCGGAGCACTACGAACCGAGCTTGCGTACGGTCGCGGCGGCCGGCTTCGTCGTGGCCGCGCCGGAGTACCCGTACACCAGCGACCGCACGGGCGAGTACAACCCCGTGGATCTGGTGAACCAGCCGGCCGACGCCTCCGCCGTCATCACCGCTGTGCTCACCCTCAACACCACCGCGGGCGACCCGCTGGCCGGCCGCATCGACCCGAACCGGATCGCGGCCATGGGCCACTCCGCCGGCGGCTACACGACGATGGGGCTGCTGAGCAGCTTCCGCGACCACCGACTGCGGGCCGCGGTCATCCTGGCCGCCGCCAGCCTCGGCGGCACGTACACCGACCCGGCCGTGCCGGTGCTGTTCGTGCACGGGGAGGCCGACTCGGTGGTGCCGTACGTTCAGGGGCGGGCGGCCTACGACCACCTGCCGTGGCCCAAGGCGTTTCTCACCATCATCGATGGCGGCCACACCGACTTCCTCGACCGGGACTCCCGCGCGGCCACGGCGGTGACGCAGACCGTGGTGGACTTCCTGCGAGCCATGCTCTACGGCGACATCGTGGCGCTGGCCCGCGTCCCCGCCACGGCATCCGTCGACACGGTCACCCGGTTCGAGTCCGCATTGGACGGTGCCGCGCGTCCGTCCGGGGGAGCACGGTAGTGGCGGTGCGGCCACTGGTGATCGTCGACGGGGCCAACGTCGTGGGGTCGGTCCCCGACGGCTGGTGGCGCGATCGCCTCGGCGCCGCCCGGCGGCTGCGCGACGTCCTGCCGGTCGTGGCCACGACCGGCGTGGGCGACCTGCCCGGCCCGGTCGAGGTGGTGCTCGTGGTGGAAGGGGCCGCGGCTGGTCTGGCGGCCGAGCCCGCGCCCGACGGCGTACGGGTGGTGGCCGCCCCGAAGACCAGCTCCGGAGACGACACGATCGTCGACCTCGTCGCGGCCGCCCTCGGGACCGCCGAGAGCCCGCCGTGCGTGGTGGTCACCGCCGATCGGGGCCTGCGGGAGCGGGTCAGCGCCCGCGGCGCCCGCGTAATGGGCCCGCGGGCCCTGCCCTATCCCGGACCCGGTCCGCTGGTCTGAAGGTTCGGTTCTGACGGTCGGATGTCACGGTCGACGGCCGGCGTCAGGGCCGGGTCGGCCGGGCCGAGGTGACCACAGGGTCGCGGGTGAACGGGTCGCTGGCGAGCGCGCCGAGGCCCTCGACCTGCTCGCCGATGATCTGCCGGTACACCCGCTCGTACCGACGGGCCATGAGCTCCACCGAGAACATCGTCCGCACGTGGTCGGCGCACTCCTCGGGGTCCATGGCCACCACATCGTGCAGGGCATCGGGCAGCTCGGACTCGTCGTCGCAGATCAGACCCGTCCGGCCGTGCAGCACGATCTCCTGGACGGCGCCCCGCCGCAGGGCCACCACCGGGGTGCCCTTCGACATCGCCTCGATGAAGACCATGCCGAACGGCTCGTCCCACCGGATGGGCAGCAGCAGCGCCCGGGCCTCGTAGAGCAGGGCCTCGGTACGTTCCCGCTCGCCGTTGAGCACCAGCTCGACGTCGGGCCCCAGCATGGGGCGGATCACTTCGTCGAGATACTTCCACTCATCCTTCTGATTCGCCTTGCCGGCCAGGATCAGTGGCAGGTTGGCCTTGCGGCAAGCCTCGATGGCGATGTCCGGGCCCTTGTCCGCCACGAACCGACCGAGCCAGAGCACCGGCCCGGTGGAGGGCTCCGGCTTGACCGGCCCGGGCACCTCGATGCCGTGGTGGATGGTCGAGTACCACGCCAGGTGCGGGGCCACGCGACGCTGCGCGTGCGAGATCGCGATCAGCGACACCTTGCCGTCGATCTGGGACAGGTACTCCCCGACCTTGCCCACCGGCGAGTCGTGCACCGTGACCACCGTCGGGACGCCGCGCATGGGCGCCGTGATCGGACCCACGGTGGAGTGGTCATGAATGATGTCAAACTCCTCTTGCTCGAGGAGCCGGTTGACGTGTGCTATGTGGACGAGTTCGGGCACCGCCTCCAGCAACCGCGGGTACTGCAGGTTCGGGTCCGTGCTCACGAACCGCGCCTTGGTTCCCGTACGTGTCCCGGCGCCGAAGAGCGTCACCTCATGGCCCAGGTCGATCAGCCCATCGATCAGGCTGGCGCAGACCCGTTCCATGCCGCCGTATCCGGCCGGAGGCACCTCCAGCCACGGTGGCATCACCATCGCGATGCGCAACGGCCGCCCGGGCATCGGACGCATGAGGTGCGGGCTGACCATGGATCCGCGCTCGGCCCCGGCCGAACGCCCCCCGTTCGGCCGCTGGCCGCTGCGGTCGTAGGACGGCGCCCGGCCGTTTGCCCGGGCCCGTTCGTGCGAGGGTGGAATGCCGCGCCCGTTCGGCGACGGCGAGGGGTTTGAGTGAACCTTGTGTCCGTTGGTCGACGCCATGTCTACCCCTTGGTCCGTTCGCCGCGAGGGCCCAGCCCCGACGTGGGGCTGACCTACGTCGGCTCGATCCGTCCTCGCGTGCTCGGACGGCTCGGGCTGACTTCTCGCGCTCGCGGCCGGGGAGGCCGGCCCGGTGCCGGAACCCCAGGACATCATGACGAGCCCAACTCCCGCCGAACATCATCTTCGGCGAATTGGCCAAGCGAAGGCGGTCGGACCACCATAATGAGCGTCGTCCGGTCCGCCCGAGGCGCCGACCGGGTCTTGTTGTGCCTGCACCTGGCTGTTGTACCGGATGGTTGCTGGTTGCACCGGCAGTTCGGCGGGTTGTCCCTGCGATTGGTCCAATGTGCCTGCAGTGACTGCGGTGATCCGACCCCACGACCGACGATGAAGGGGACAAAGGCACGCGGAGGACGGCATCGCACTGAGGTGGAGGGTCGGGCGTGCGCGACCGGCAGGTGAGCCTGCTCAAGGGCTCCACGTTCATGGTCAGCGACCGGTTGGGGGACGTCACCCCCCGTGTGGGTGACCCCAGCGGGCTCTTCTACCGCGACATGCGCCATCTGTCCCGCTGGCAACTGCGCCTCAACGGTCGCGAGCTGGACGCGCTCGCCGCCGAGTCGCTCGAGTACGACGAGGCCATCTTCTACCTGGTGGAGCCCACGAAATCCGTCTATCGCAATCCAGCCATGTCGCTGATCCGGCGGCGGGTGGTGGGCGACGGCATCCGGGAACACCTGGAGCTGATCAACCATGGACAGCACGAAGTCCACGTCGAAATCACCATCCTCTTCGATGCCGACTTCGCCGACCTGTTCGAGGTCAAGGACGAGCTGAGCAAGCGGGGTCACCTCTACCGGCATCGGGTGCCGCACGGGGTGACCCTGGGGTACGTACGCGACCACACGACGGTGGTCGGGGGTGGCCCGCACGGCGCGGTGAGCTCGGCGGCCGCGATCCCCGGCGGCGTCTGGCGACGGGAGACGTACATCCATGCCCCCGGCGCCTTCTTCACCGACCAGTCACTGACGTTTCGCGTCCAATTGCACCCGCGCGCCTCGTGGAGCCAGACGGTGTCGGTCACGGTCGGGACGGCCCGCGACGAACCGATGCCGCAACGGATCCACCGGCCGGACATGCCGGCGAGCCTGGACGAGTGGCTGGCCACGGCGCCCACAATGGACACCGACTGGCACGAGCTGCGCCAGATCTACCGGCGGAGCCTGATCGACCTGGCCGCGCTGCGCTTCTACCCCGAGTCCGTGCCCGACGCCTCCCTCCCGGCGGCCGGGCTGCCGTGGTTCATGGCGCTGTTCGGTCGGGACAGTCTCATCTCCAGCTACCAGGCGATCCCGTTCGCGCCCGAGCTGGCCCGCACCACGCTGCTGGCGCTGGGTGCCCACCAGGCGACCGGATGGGACGACTTTCGGGACGCCGAGCCCGGCAAGATCCTGCACGAGCTGCGCCACGGCGAGCTCGCCGTCTTCGGTGAGCGTCCGCACTCGCCCTACTACGGCTCGGCCGACGCAACCCCGCTGTTCCTCGTGGTCCTCGACGAGTACGAACGGTGGACCGGCGACGTCGAGACCGTCCGGCGACTGGAGGGCTCGGCCCGGGCGGCGCTGGAGTGGATCGAGCGCTACGGCGACCTCGACGCCGACGGCTACATCGAGTACCGCAGCCGCAACCCCCGCACGGGACTGTCCAACCAGTGTTGGAAAGACTCCGATAATTCGATCGTCTATCCGGACGGCCGCCTCGCCCCGCTCCCCCGGGCCTGCTGCGAGATCCAGGGGTACGCGTACGACGCCCGGCTCCGCACCGCCCGCCTCGCTCGCGAGGTGTGGGGCGACCCCGGCCTGGCCGACCGGCTGGAGCGGGACGCGGCCGCCCTGAAGGCCGCGTTCAACGCCGACTTCTGGTTGCCCGACGAGGGTTTCTACGCCCTGGCTCTGGACGGGGACAAGGCTCCGGTGCCGACGCTGACCTCCAACATCGGCCACCTGCTGTGGAGCGGGATCGTGCCGGACGACCGGGTGGAGTCGGTGGTCAACCACCTCATGAGCGAGCAGATGTTCTCCGGCTGGGGTGTGCGGACGCTCGCCGATGGCCAACCCGTGTACAGCCCGATCGAGTACCACAACGGCACCGTGTGGCCGCACGACACCGCGCTGGTGGCCGCGGGCCTGGCCCGCTACGGCCGGCGGCACGAGGCGAACCGGCTGGCCGTGGCGCTGCTGGAGGCGGCGCCCCACTTCCACCACCGGCTGCCCGAGGCGTTCGCCGGCTACCCCCGGGCGATGACCCGGGTCCCGGTCGAGTACCCCAGCGCCTGCTCGCCCCAGGCGTGGGCGGCCGGCGCTCCGCTGCTGCTCATGCGCGTGATCCTCGGTCTGGAGCCGACTCCGACCGGGCTGACCGTACGGCCGCATCTGCCCGCCCAGATCAACCGTCTGATCCTGCGCGGCGTCCCCGGCCGCTGGGGTCGCGCCGACGCCGTCGCCGTCCGCGGCCCCACGATCTGACGGGACCGGCCGGACAGCCACCCACGGTCCGCCTCCTTCGCTCGTTCCGTTCCGGATGTACTAGTTTGCCCGTTACGCGCCATGTAGCATCGTTGACGGATGGTGGCGAACGTCAAGGAATGACCCTACGATCAAGTCCGCCAAAAGACAGCCCCACCCCGGTCCCGGAGGCTCGCATGTCCCACGCACTCCGAAGTGACGCACCTAGCGTCGAGGTGTGGCAGCCGACCCGCGACGAGTGGAACGCCTACATCGAGGCGGGGCTGAGTCGCCTCGGCGTTACGTACGAAGAACTCGCACGCCAGGCACGGGAACGGAATTTCCAATCGGCCGAGGCGATGAGTTTCTGGGTCGTGATCGGTGAGTCCGAAGTCTAACATTGCCAAGATTGCAGCGGACTTTGCTGAACGAATACAGCATCTACTTAACGCCACCGTATGCGACGGGGCCCGCCTCGGCGTTATTGCCCCTGATGCCGAACGAGCAAGTATCGGAACTGGGCTCGGTGTCCGCCAGCCGCCCAGCCCAGTCCCGCTACTCACGTCGGGAAACGTGCCAGTCTGGCTGAGCGTCACGTACCGCGTATTTCTTGATTCAACTGGATACCTTACGGTCGACTCGTCTGCGTACGTCGTAAGCGCGGGCGACCCACCACAAGAGCTAGTGCATTACGACTACGAGCGCGACAAGACCGACTACCCTGACGCACACCTGCAGATACGAGCGACCAGCCCTGCATGGGACGCGCTGCTTGAGTCTGTGGGACTTGGCGCCGGCTCCCTTCACAAGATCCATCTTCCAGTCGGCGGAAGACGCTACCGGCCAGCCCTTGAGGACATCATTGAATCGCTAGTCGTCGAAGGTATCCTCCAGCCAAGGACAGCCGGCTGGCGCACAGTGCTCGCCGAAAGCAGGGAGGACTTCCGACGGCGGCAACTTAAGGCCGCCGTCCGACGAGATCCCGATTCAGCGATAGTTGCACTGCAGAGCATGGGCTATACAGTGACGGAACCGGACCGGTCCCCTGAACAGCCCAAGGTTATTCCCTTATCCAGAATCAATCGAAGGCGTAGACGTAACCGCTGACGCCGACAAGTCCAGGTTGGGCTACCGAAATGAGTCGGGGCCCGGTCTCCCGGGCCCCGATCGAGCATCCCGGTCGTACGGTCAGGAGCCGGCGGTCGCGGCGGCCGGCTCGCCCGCGGGGGCGGGGGAGACCGGGGCGGCCGCGGCGCGACGACGCTCCCGCCGCAGCTCGACCATCGTGTACAGGGTCGGCACCAGGATCAGCGTGAGCACGGTCGAGCTGAGCAGGCCGCCGATCACCACGATCGCCAGCGGCCGGGAGATGAACCCGCCGCTACCGGTCAGCCCGAACGCCATGGGCAGCAGCGCGCAGATCGTGGCGACCGCCGTCATCAGGATGGGCCGCAACCGGTGGCGGGCTCCCTCGATCACGGCGTCCCGCACGCCCAAACCGGCGTCGCGGTACTGGTTGATGAGGTCCATGAGCACGATCGCGTTGGTGACCACGATGCCGACGAGCATCAACATGCCGATGAGCGCCGGGACGCCCAGGGCCGTGTTGGTGATCAGCAGGCCGATGATCGCGCCGGTCGCCGCGAACGGAATCGAGACCAGCAGGATCAGCGGCTGGATCAGGCTCCGGAAGGTCGCCGCCATCACCAGGAAGACGATCGCGACCGCGGCGGCCATGGCCAGCCCGAGGTCGGCGAACGCCTCGGCCTGGTCGGCACTGACCCCGGCCACCGTGTAGCTGGCTCCGGCCGGCAGCTCCAGCGCGGCCAACCGGCTCTGCAGGTCCGCGGTGATGGCGCCGATGTTGGAGCCGGTCGCCGTGCCGCTCACCGTGACCGCCCGTTCCCCGTCGACCCGCACCACCTGGACCGGACCGTCCACAGTAGAGATCGTGGCCACATCGCCGAGCGTCACGCCCGGGGCGAGGGGCAGCGCCGCAACGGCGTCGACCGAGGACGGCGTGAGGCCGAGCCGCAACACCACGGTCTGCACCGCCCCGTCCACAGTGACCTGTCCCAGGGGCGCTCCCCGGAAGGCGGTCGCCACCGTCTGGCCGATGCTCGCCTCGGACAGCCCCAACTCGGCCGCGGCCGCGCGGTCGATGTCCACCTGGACCCGGGGTGAGCTGCTGGTCAGGTCGGTGGTCACGTCCACGATGTCGGGGGTCCCCGCTACGGCGGCCCGCACCTGCTCGGTGGCGGCGGCGAGCGTCTCGGCGTCGCTGGCCCGGACGATCACCTCGATGCGGCTCGCCGAGAAGCCACCCTCCCCGGCCTCGACCGTGATCTGGCCGACGTCGGAGAGCGCGGACAGCTCGGCCCGCAGCTGCTCCTGCAGCGCGACCCCGTCCTCGGCGTCTTCGAGACTGACCGAGAAGGAGGCCACGTTGCTGCCGCCGCCGTTGAAGGACAGGCCGCTGGGCGCCCCGATCGTCACCTGGTAGGCCGCGATTCCCTCGGTCCGCGCCAGCACCTCCTCGACCTTCCGCGCGGCCTTGTCGGTGGCCGCCATGCTCGTGCCGACGGGCAGCCGCTGGGTGATCGTCAGGGTCGTCTGCCCCGACTGGTCGAAGAAGTTGGTCTTCAGCAGGCCCGCGAGGCAGCCCGTTACCACAAACACCACGACGGCCGAGACGACCGTGATCGTCCGGCGGGTCGTGGCCCACTCGACGATCGGCAGGTACACCCGCTGCAGCGGGCTGCGCAGCTCGCGCGCCTCCGCCGCCCGCCGGATCGCCTCGGCGTCACGACCGTCGCCGGCCGGCTTGAGGAACCAGTAGGCGAGCACCGGCACGATCGTGAGCGAGACCAGCAGCGAGGCGGCCAGCGCGACCGTGATGGTGAGCGCGAACGGGGCGAACAGCTCGCCGACCAGCCCGCCGACCAGGGCGATCGGCGCGAAGACCGCCACGGTGGTCACGGTGGAGGCGGTCACGGCGCCGGCGACCTCCCGCACGGCGGCCAGGACAGCGGCCGAGCGCTCCTCGCCGTAGCTCAGGTGTCGTTTGATGTTCTCCAGTACCACGATCGAGTCGTCGACCACCCGGCCGACCGCGATCGTGAGCGCGCCCAGGGTGAGGATGTTCAGCGAATGGTCGCCGAGCCACAGCCCGACCAGGGCGATGAGGACCGACAGCGGGATGGAGACCGCGGTCACCAGCGTGGACCGGACCGAGAGCAGGAACACGAGGATCACCAGGACCGCCATCACGAGCCCGAGCGCCCCCTCGGTCGTCAGCCCGTGGACCGCCTGCTCGACGAAGGGCGCCTGGTCGAACACGGGGGTGAGCTGGGCGTTGTTGCCGAGGGCTGCGGTCAGCTCCGGCAGGAGCTCCTTGATCTGGTGGGAGATGGCGACCGAGTTCCCGTCCGGGGCCGGCGTGACCGCGATGCCGAGGCTGGGCCGACCGTTGGTCCGGGTGATGCTCGTCGCGGCCGTCAGCCGTGACTCGACGGTGGCGACATCACCGAGGCGAACCGTGCCGCCGCCGGCGACCGGCAGCCGCAGGTCACGGATGTCGTCCACTGTGGAGATCGGCGAGCCGACCTGCACCACCAGCGATGTGTCGCCCTCGGTGAGCGTGCCCGCCGGCACGACGACGCCGTTGGCGCGCAGCACCGTAGCCAGCGCCGTCACGTCGACCCCGGTCCGGGCCACCGCGAGCAGGTTCGGCTCGATCACGATCTCGCGCGCCCGGTCGCCGCTGAGCGTCGCCTCGCGCACCCCGTCGATACTCGCGATCTTGGGGAGGACGTCGCGGCGCAGCTTCTCGGCGAAGACCTCCTCGTCCTCGTCGGAGCTGGCCGCGAGCACGACCGCGGGCAGGATGTCGGTGCTGCCCGCGATCACCTGGGGCTGGACACCATCCGGCAGCTGGGTCTGGACCCGGTTCACCGCGTCCTGGACCGCGTCGACCGCGTCGTCGATGTCCGTGCCGAAATCGAACCGGATCAGCACCAGGACCGAACCCTCGCGGGAGGTCGACATGATCGATTCCAGGCCGGCGACCCCCCGCACGCTCTGCTCGATGGGGATCGTGACCTGCTGCTCGATGACCTCCGGGGAGGCACCCGGCTGAGAGGCGAACACCACCGCGGCCGGGAACGTGAGCGAGGGGAACAACTGCTGCTTGAGCCTGGGTACCGTCACCAGGCCGAAGACCGCGACGAGGATCGCGATCAGCGCCACGAGCCCGCGGTGACGCAGGCTCACCCTGGTCAGTTGGGTCATTCCCCGCAGTTCCCTTTCTCGGTCGTCGTCCAATGGCGCCGTGCGTGGTCGCCTATCCGGCGTCGGTCCCTACCCCCGGCGTCCGTGGTCGTCCTCCGCGAGCGGCGGCATCCCCGTACGTGGGGCCCACCCGCACACGGGTCCCGTACGTCGGTGGGCCGGAGTCGCTCCGATCAGCGCCAGGCGGTTCAGTGTGCCGCACGTCGGTTACGCCAACGTCGCGACCACCAGCCACGCTCAGAGTCGCCACAGCGGCGACCGGGAACACCGGCCCGCCGGACGCCGAGGCGGGCGACCGGCTCCCTGAGGGTAGGGCTCGCGGCGGCCGACCCCGGCGACCGCTGGTCACGCGACGTGACGGTCCTCTCACCCGCACTCCGACGAAAGCCAGGCCTCGGGACGGTGCCCGAGCCGGCCGCACCGGCGCTGCGCCCGGCGAGCACCCGGCCGGAATTACACTGCCGGCGTCTGTCCACGAGTCGTGCGAGGTGTGATGCGCGAGCCAGACGTCGGCGACCACCCGACCGAACCCAGGCCCCGGCTGGACCCGCGAGACGCCGCCCCTCCGCACCTCGCGCTCACCAGCACGTGGTCGATTCGTCGCAAGCTGCTCGCGGTGCTGGCCGTCCCGGTCGTGGCGATGGTCCTGCTGTGGGTCGTCGCCACCTGGGTCACGCTCGCCCCCGGCCTCGCCCTGCTCGATACCCGCGACGCCACCGACGCGGTGGGCCGCCCGGCGCAGGCGCTCATCGCCGCGCTGCAGGAGGAGCGGAAGCTCGCCGTCGGATACCTCGCGTCACGGGACCGCGACGCCCGGGTGCTGACCGAGCAGTACGAGCGGACCGACCAGGCCGTGGCCGACTTCCGGGCCAGCGCGAACACCGGGCGGGCCCGGTCGGCCCTGACCGCGGCCGGGGCGATTCGCCTCGACGAGTTTCTCCTGCACGTGTCGTCCCTGACGTCGGTGCGCGAGGCCGTGGCTGCCGGGAGCATCGAACGGTCCGGAGCCCTGCTGCGGTACACCGAGACGATCGAGGCCGGGCTAGCCCTGGTCCGGTCACTGGTCCGACCGTCCACTGAGGACCTCTCGCGGGAGGCGCGGGCGCTGGTGGACCTGACCGAGGCCCGGGAGCTTCTGGCCCGCCAGGACGCGGTCCTCACCGGCGCCATGGAGTCCGGCACGCTCACCTCGGTCGATGTAAGCCAGACCATGCAGCTCATCGGGGCCCGACGCCACCAGGTGGAGCTGGCCCTGCTCGACCTGCACCCCACCGACCGCGCCGCCTACGAGGCCCTCGCCGACAGCGAGGCGGCCGCCGTGCTGACCGCGCTGGAGAACCGGCTCCTCGTCGAGGCCCGGTCCGGGCAGCCGGTGCCTATCGAGGCCGAGGCCTGGCGGGACGCGTACGAACAGGTCGCCGACGACCTGCGCGAGTTCGAGCTCGCCGCGGCCGACCGGCTCGTGGACCGCGGTCGCCCGCAGGCCGTGTTCATCGTGGTTCGGATCGTCGTGACCGGGGCGATCGGGGTGATCGCGCTGGTGCTGACCGCGATCGGCACGCTGCGCGTCGCCCGCAGCGTGCTGCGCCGGCTCGCCGGGCTGCGCCAGGCCGCCCTCGAGCTGGCCATCGACCGCATCCCCAGCGTGGTGGCGCGGCTGCGCGCCGGGGAACGGGTCGACGTCGAGGCGGAGGCGCCGCCGCTGCCGTACGGGGCCGACGAGATCGGGCAGGTCGGGCACGCCTTCAACGCGCTGCAGCGCGAGGCGGTGCGGGCCGCCGTGGCCGAGGCGGACCTGCGCCGGGGCGTCAACGAGGTGTTCCTCAACATCGCCCGGCGCAGCCAGACCCTGCTTCACCGGCAGCTGGCGATCCTCGACCGGATGGAGCGCCGGACCGAGGACCCGGTCGAGCTGGAGGACCTGTTCCGGGTGGACCACCTGGCCACCCGCATGCGCCGCCACGCCGAGGACCTGGTGATCCTGGCCGGGGCCGCTCCGGCCCGGGGCTGGCGGCTACCGGTCCCACTCATCGACGTGCTCCGCGGCGCGGTCAGCGAGGTCGAGGACTACGCCCGGGTCACCGTACGGCCGGTGCCCGATGTCGCCGTGACCGGGCGCGCCGTCGGTGACGTCATCCATCTGCTGGCCGAGCTGATCGAGAACGCGACCGTGTTCTCCCCGCCCTCGACCAAGGTGACGGTCGGGGCGGAGCCGGTGACGCACGGCGTGGCCGTGGAGATCGACGACCGGGGTATCGGCATTCCGGCGGCGACCCTCGAGCAGCTCAACGCCCGCCTGGCCGACCCACCGGCCTTCGCCGAGTTCGCCAGCCGCCGGCCCGAGACCGGCTCGGCCGGCCCCGACGCGAGCGACCCGGGGGCCGGCGGCCAGCTCGGCCTCTTCGTGGTGGCCCGGCTGGCCAGCCGGCACGGCATCCACGTACAGCTCCGCCGGTCCGCCTATGGGGGCACCACCGCGGTCGTGCTCCTGCCCACCGCCCTGCTGGCCCGGCCCGGCGAGCAGCCGGCCCTTCCGTCCGGACCCACCGACGAGAACCGGGCCGTGACCCGACGGGCCGAGCGGTCCGCGGCCGCGATCGAGCCGACGCCGCGCGGGCTGGTGCCCCTCTCCTCGGCCTCGCCCACCGCGCCCCGCTCCGCCGCCGGCTTCACCCCGGTGCCCGCCCAGGGCGGCCCACTGCCGTCCCGTCGGCCTGCGGCCGACGCCGACGACGGGCGGCGCCCCGGCGAGGTCATCGTCGCCACGACCGGCCAGCCGCTGGGCCGGCACGCCCGGCGCGACGTCATCGAGCCGGACAGCCCCGACGACCTGCCCCGGCGGGTCCGGCGCACTCCCCGCCACGCCGCTGAACCGGACTATTCCGGACGAACGACGTCGACGACCGAAGATCCAACCGCGACACAACCCGACGGTGCTCGCTCGCCGGAGCAGATTCGGGCCATGATGTCGTCGTTCCAGGCAGGGTTGGCCCGCGGTCGCGAGGCAGCGGAGGCGGCTCTGGCGGGCCGGGCCAATGACGCTCCCGGTGACCGTACGGTCGCAGCCGCCGAGGCGCCCGGTGCCCCACTGGCCGGTGGCGACCAACCGGCCCCGGCGTCCACGCCCGGCAGCCTTGACGGCGGGGAGCAGTCTGGTGCGCAGGCCTCGGACGCCGGAGACGGCGGCCGGGCCAGCCGACGCCGGCGAGCCGGCGGCGATGCGGATGGCGAGGCGACGGAGGCGACATGACGACCCAGGCCCCCGATGGGCTCGGCTGGCTGCTCGATGACCTCATCGAACGGGTGCCGACCGCCCGCCAGGCGATCGTGCTCTCCGTCGACGGCCTGCTGGTCGCTGCCTCGTCGAACATCAGCGACTCCGACGCCGAGCACATGGCCGCGATCGCCTCGGGCTTCTCCAGCCTCGCGCGGGGCGCCAGCCGGCACTTCCACGCGGGGGCGGTCCGCCAGACCATCGTGGAGATGGAGGGGGCCTTCCTCTTCGTCACCGCCGCCGGCGAAGGCGCCTGCCTGGCGGTCCTCGCCGACGCCACGTCCGATATCGGGCTCATCGCGTACGAGATGGCCATGCTGGTCAAGCGGGTCGGCCAGACCATGACGTCCCCGTCGCGCCCCACGGCGCCGGCTGACGCAGGGTGATCTTCCATGGGCGATGACGAGCAGCGTGCCGTCGGGCCCACCCCGGAGGAGTCCCCGCGGACCGGGCCACGACACCGGTCCGGTGCCGGGCGAGGACGACCGCGCAGCCGCCGACGGCGCCCGACCACACCGGAGTCGTTGAGTGAGGCCACGGCCCAGGCGCCCGACGCCGCGACCGACTCCCCCGCCGGAGACGCGGCCGCTCAGGACGCGGCCACCGTCGATACGCCGAACGTTGATGCGTCCGGCGTCACTGCGTCCGCTGCTGACCCGGCCGACGTCACGGAGGTGGCGATCGCCGATGCGTCCGCGGCCGATGGAGCCCGGGTCGAGGGCGTGACCGCCACCGACACGGCCCCGCGCGACGAACCCGCTCCCGACGCGGCACGGCGGGCCGCGACGACCGCCGCCGGGACGTCCACCACCTCGGACGCGCCCGTGACCGCGCGGGCTCGGGTCACCCCCAGCAGACCGCCGGCCGCACGGGCTCCGGAGCCGCCACTCAGCAGCACCCCGCCGGTCCGGCGCACGCGCGCGGTCGGCAAGGCCACGGTGCCGGCCGTGGCGGTCCCCACCGTGCCCAACCCCCGGGTCCCCGTCGACTCCGCCGCCCCTGCGGCCGACGAGCACACCTGGCTCGACGAGGAGGCCGGCCCGGTGGTGCGGCCGTACACGCTGACCGGCGGGCGGTCCCGCCCGTTCACCAGCGGCCTGAACATGCTCACGTACGTCGAGGCGCTCTACGCCCCCGACGCCGACCTCGTGGGATTGCAACCGGAGCAACGGGCCATCCTGGAGATGACTCGCACCGCCACCACCGTGGCCGAGCTGGCCGCGCGTCTGGACCTGCCCGTGGGTGTGGTGCGCGTCCTCGTGGGTGACCTGATCCAGGCGAACCTGGTCTCCACGTTCGAAGCCGACGCGTTGGTACGCGCCCCGGGTGACGACATCCTCCAGGCGGTGATCGATGGACTCCGCGCCCTCTAGCCGACGCCGACCGGTCGCGCTCAAGGTGCTCATCGCCGGCGGTTTCGGCGTCGGCAAGACCACGCTGGTGAGTTCCTGCAGCGAGATCCTGCCGCTGCGCACGGAGGAGCACATCACCACGGCGAGCATCGGCACCGACGATCTCACCGGGGTCGAGGGAAAGACCACGACGACGGTCGTCATGGACTTCGGGCGAATCCAGATCAACGACGACATCGTCCTCTACCTCTTCGGAACGCCCGGCCAGGAGCGGTTCTGGTTCCTCTGGGACGAGCTGGTCATCGGCGCACTGGGGGCCGTCGTCATGGCCGACACACGCCGGCTGGCCGACTGCTTCCCGTCCCTGGACTACTTCGAGAACCGCGGAACCCCGTTCCTCGTGGCGGTGAACTGCTTCTTCGGCGAGCAGCGCCACAGCGTGGAGAAGGTCCGGGACGCCCTCGACCTGGACCCGAGCGTGCCGATCGTGCTCTGCGACGCCCGGGACCGCGAGTCGAGCAAGCAGGTGCTGCTCACGCTGATTCAGTACGTACGCAGCACCCGACGGCTACCCATCGCCGGCTGAGGTAGGTACGCCCGCGGCCGGAGTGGTCGGCTGGGCAAAAAGGCGCTGACGCGGGCGGCAAGGCCGAGGAGAGCCAGGGGTGCCGGGCCTGCTCGACCGGATTCAACCCGCGTACGTCCGATTCGTCGCGACGTCAGGGCGCTTCCCGGCCGACCGGCACCTTCAGAATTCCTCGTGCGGCCACTACTATTTCTTCCCCTACGCGGCGACATTTCTCTCCCCGGATACAAAGTGCACGAGGAGTGTTCATGAGGCTCGGCCTCGGTCTCAGTCTCGGAGCGGGACCATTTCGCTTTCGCGTCACGACTCGAGGCATCGGGGTATCAGCGGGCGTCCCCGGTTTTCGGGTTGGCGCCAGTACACGAGGCTGCTACGTCCGCGTCGGACCGGTCGGAACCTCCTACTTCGTCGGACGACCGAGAGGTCCACGGAGCGTCGGCGGCCGCACGACGACGTACCCGCCGCCAACGCCGGCTCTCTCGGGCCATTCAGACGTCGAGATGAAGGATTTGTCCGGGGCAACGATCCTTGAACTCGCCGAAGCGAACCCCACGGACATCCTCAACGATCTCCAAAGAGCCGCCCGCCGAGTGCCCACGTGGCCGTTCAGCCTGGCGATCTTCCTCGTAATCGGACTATGCCTCGCCCCCTACGGACTGCTGCTTTGGGCAGTAGGCATCCCCGCTACCTGGTGGCTGTGGATGTGGGACAAGGCGCGACGGTCGGTCGTGATCTTCTATGACATCGAGGACGAGTCCGCCGAACCGTTCGCCCATCTTGTCACGGCCCACGGGGCGCTCAGTCACGCGTTGCGGGCGTGGAACATCGAGGCCCAGGGTGACCTCTACACATGGCACCAGAAAAAAGTGAACGCCGGAGCCTCGGTCGTCGTGACCCGATCCGCGGCGAACCTGTCGAACCGTGGCCCTTCCGTCCTCGTGACCAACATCGCGGTCCCTTCGCTTAACAGTGCGCGCCGATCTATCTATTTCCTTCCGGACAGGATTCTGGTTCGCGAAGGCCGCAGGTTCGCCGATGTCTCATACGCATCGCTGTCGGTGGAGGCCCGCGCTCAGCGCTTCATCGAGGATGGCCCCGTGCCGGGCGACGCCGAGCGTGTCGGTACGACGTGGCGGTTCGTCAACAAGGACGGCGGGCCGGACCGTCGCTTCAACAACAATCGACCGCTTCCCATCATGAGGTACGGTCGGTTGGTTCTGCAGAATGCCGACCGATTTCTTTCGGTATGGGATTTTTCCCGGCCCGACCTGGCCCAGAGCTTCGCCCACGCGATCGACATCTTGGTCGGGCGTGCTCCCCGACCTCAGTCGCGGCCACCATCGGTGCCCCAGCCAAGCAGCACGACCTCGCCGCCGACAGTGCTCACCGCCGTCGGGGAGGTTCCCGTGACGGGCGTGCCCGTGGTCTCGACCACCCCGCCGCGCACGGTCGTCTCCAAGTTCTACGGCAGCCCCTGTCCCGTATGCGGTGATCGGCTCAGGAACGGCGAGGTCATCACGCAGCTCGACAACAGCATCTGGGGACACACGCGCTGCGTTCAGCGGTACTACCGAGACCACGGAAACCACGCCGTCGCCGACGCCATCGCGGCCGAGGCCGAGCAGGTCGAGCGCGCGCACCATGTGAAGGTCGCCACGGCCACCCGCATGGGCCGGGACAACAACCCCCGCCTACACACCCCAGCCTCGCAGATCATCGCCGACATGGAGACCGGCGGGGCGTGTGGGCTCTGCGGCATCCCCTACAACGGCGGGGATGTGATCACCCAGGCGATCTCACGCAGCTGGGCGCACTCCGCGTGCGCCGCTCGGGAGTACGAGCAGCACGGCCGACACGATGTCGCCGAGATGGTGCGCGCGGATGAACGCGCCATCAACCATCCTCCGACCATCCTCGCCGAGTTCGGCAGTAACTGCTCGCTCTGCAACCGGTCGATTCGGCCCGGGGCGGCGATCACCTTCTACATCTACTGGCAGACCTGGGTGCACGCCGGTTGCCTGTGGCGCCGCTACCAGAAGTGGGGCAAACCCGAAATCGCCGGCCTGATCAAGGCCGACGCAACCCAGCTCCAGATGGCGGCGAAGTGACCTACCTGGTGCCGGGAGTCGAGATGGGCGATGCGCCACGCATAAATCAGCAAGATTCGCAAATCACCCGACTAGCTCACCAATAGCCGAACCCGACATCGATCGATCGAAGACCGCGGCCATCACCGCCGGCTGCGCCGAGTCGGCATGCGATCGGCGACCGGGCCCGATCGGTCGCCGTACGGATAGGCCGGCGGCTATCTCGACCGTCCGGCGCAGCCAGACGTACGTTGGGCGATGAGTCGGGCACGCTCCGCTCGCAGCGGGTTGGCGATCTCTGGACATATCATGCGAGTCCGGTGAGGATGCGCTGATGGACCCGACCGCGACCATCGCCATCGGCGTCCTAGTTCTCGGTGTCGGTGGCGCCCTGTATCTGGTGATGGGCACCCGCGGCCGGCGTGGGATCGCGACCCCCGACCAGCGGGCCACGTACACCGTGCTTCAGCGCGCCGCGCTGGCGGCCCGGCCGTTGTGGAACGGTCTCGACGTGGCCTCGGCCGGCAAGGCGGTCCGCCACCTGCGCGCCCTCGTCGGATCCGTGGGCCTGGCGCTCGGCGACAACAGCCGGCTCCTCGCTATCGACGGCCCGGGCGAGCACCATCGTGAGCAGCTCGAGGGTGCGCTGCGACGGGTCGTCGACACCCAGGGCTCGGCCGTGCTGCGGGGACGGGAGATCACGTGCGACGAGCCCGACTGCCCGATCCGCGGCGCCGTGGCGGCCTCCTTTCCGGGTGGTGGCCTCATCGCGCTCACGGACCACGACCCCACGCCGGGCCTGGTCCAGGTCACCCTCTCCACGGCCCAGTTCATCGCGGGCCAGCTCGCGCTCGCCGAGCTGGACTCGTCCCGGGCCCGGCTGGCCCGGGCGGAGGTCCGGGCGTTGCGGGCGCAGATCAGCCCCCACTTCATCTACAACGCGCTCACCGCGATCGCTTCCTTCGTCCGCACCGACCCCGAGCGGGCCCGGGAGCTGATCCTCGACTTCGCCGAGTTCACCCGGTACTCGTTCCAGGCCCACGGCGAGTACACGACGCTCGCCGAGGAACTGCGGTCGATCGACCGGTACCTCACCATCGAGCGCGCCCGGTTCGGGGACCGCCTGCAGGTGCGGCTGGAAATCGCCCCCGAGGTGCTACCAGTGACGCTGCCCTACCTGTGCCTGCAGCCGCTGGTGGAGAACGCGGTGCGCCACGGGCTGTCCCGCAAGCCCGGCGTCGGCACCGTCACGATCATCGCGCACGACGCCGGCGCCGAATGCGCCATCACCGTGGAGGACAACGGGGTTGGCATGGACCCCGCCGTCTTCGCCAACGGCTCGCTCTCCAGCGAGTCGGGCCGGCACGGGGAGACCGAGCCTCACCTCGGTTTGACCAATGTGGACGAACGACTGCGCGCTGCGTTCGGCGAGGAGTTCGGGCTGGTCGTCGAAACCGGCCCGAACGCCGGCACGAAGGTGAGCATGCGCATCCCTAAGTTCCGGGCGGAGGTACTGACATGACCGAGAGAACCGCCGGTACGGGCGCGGCCACCGCGACCCCCGTAGGAAACGCCTTCCTGCGGGTCCTCGCCGTCGACGACGAACCGCCGGCCCTGGACGAGCTCGCCTACCTGCTGCGCCGCGACCCGCGCGTGGCCACGGTGAGCACAGCCGGCGACGTGACCGGGGCGTTACGTGTGCTGCGGGACGCCGACATCGACGCGGTCTTCCTCGACATCCGTATGCCCGGGCTGGACGGGATGGAGCTGGCGCGGGTGCTGCGCCGGTTCGCCCGCCCGCCCGAGGTCGTCTTCGTCACCGCCTACGACGACCGGGCGGCCGAGGCGTTCGACCTCGGGGTGGCCGACTACGTACGCAAGCCGGTCCAGCCCGAGCGGATCGCCGAGTCGCTGCGCCGGGTGCTGGCCAACCGCCTGGTGCCCAGCCACCCCGCCGTGGCCAGTTACCTCGCCCGCGAGGAGGACCCCACGATCCCGGTCGAGCTCGCCGGCACGACCCGACTGCTGCCGCGCTCGGCCGTGCGGTGGGTCGAAGCCCAGGGCGACTATGCCCGCCTGCACACCGCCGACGGCTCGCACCTGGTCCGCATCCCGCTGGCCACGCTCGCCGAGCGCTGGGCCGATGCGGGCTTCGTCCGCATCCACAGGTCGTATCTGGTGGCGCTGCACCTCATCGACGAGCTGCGGGTCACCAACAGCGGCTATGTCGTGGTGATCGACGGGCGTGCCCTGCCGGTCGCCCGCCGACACACCCGGGAGCTCAAGGACCGCCTGGTCCGCGCCGCGAAACAGGCCTGGGCCAAATGACCGACCTACCGCCACCCGCCCCGGGTCGGGTCCGGATCGTGCTGGCCGAGGTGGCCCGCCGGCGGCGGACATCGACGGAGTTCGCCGAGCAGAGCCCGGTGGGGGACGCGCTCCTGCGCGGTTTGGTGCGGACCCAGCTCGCGCACGCGCTGCGCTTCACCGCGATCGTCCTGGTCGGCCTCGGCGGCCTGCCACTGCTCTTCGCCCTCGTCCCGTCGGCGGCCACCGCCCGGCCCCTCGGCATCAGCCTGCCGTGGTTGCTGCTGGGCGTGGCGTCGTTCCCGTTCCTCTACGGCGTCGGCGCGCTCTACGTCCGGCTCGCCGAACGCACCGAACAGGAGTTCACCGACCTCATCGAACGCCCCGAACAGTAATGACCAACCCCTACGCCCTGCCCGCCGTCCTCGCCGTCACCGCCGTCACCGTCGTGATCGGGGCGTACGGTCTGCGGCTGGCCCGCAGCACCTCCGACCTGCTGGTCGCCTCGCGTACGGTCAGTCCACGGTGGAACGCCGCCGCCATCGGCGGTGAGTACCTCTCGGCCGCCTCGTTCCTCGGCGTGGCCGGCCTGGTGCTCAAAGAGGGCGTCGACATGCTCTGGTACCCGGTCGGCTTCGCCGCCGGCTACCTCGCCCTGCTGCTGTTCGTGGCCGCGCCGCTGCGCCGCTCGGGAGCCTTCACCCTGCCGGACTTCTGCGAGCTGCGGCTCGGCTCGACCCGGATGCGCAAGCTTTCGGCCGTCTTCGTCATCTTCATCGGCTGGCTCTACCTGGTGCCGCAGTTCCAGGGCGCCGGGCTTACCCTGCAGACGGTCACCGGCTGGCCGTACTACGTCGGATCGCTGCTGGTGGCGGCCGTGGTCACCGGCAACGTCGCCCTCGGCGGCATGCGGGCCATCACCTTCGTCCAGGCCTTCCAGTACTGGCTCAAGCTCACCGCGCTCGCGGTGCCGGTCATCTTCCTGCTGCTGCACTGGCAGGCCCAGGGGCGGCCGGAGATCACCCCGCCGGAGGGGGACACGTTCCTGACGGCGACCACCGTCCACTTCGACTCGCCGGCCGTGCTGACCGTGACCACCCCGACCACAGTCACCGTGGCGCCCTCGGCCACACCTCAGGTGCTGGAGCCGGGCGAGCACACATTCGCCGCCGGCAGCGAGGTGACGTTTCCGGCCGGTGCCCCGGTACCCCATGTGTCGGGCACGCTCGACGCCCCCGGTTGGCTACGCCCCGGTACGGTCCCGGGCGGGCTCTTCGCGATCTACTCGCTGATCTTCGCGACGTTCCTCGGCACCATGGGGCTGCCCCACGTGCTGGTCCGCTTCTACACCAACCCCGACGGTGCGGCCGCGCGCCGGACCACGCTCGTGGTGCTCGGCCTGGTGGGCCTGTTCTACCTGTCCGGTGCTGGCCTGGATCGCGCGGCGTGAGGCGAAGAGTCCCGCTCTGCTGAACACGAAAGATCCGATGCTAGCGGTTCAATCGACCGCCGACGGGACATAGAGATATCTATCACTATCGATATATGTGGGTGGTGTGCGATCCTCGACGTGTGCTAAAGGCAAGCGGTCAGTCACCCGGCGTGCCCCGGCTGCTTCTGGTCGAGCCGCCAACCGGTCTCGCAGATCGCCGGCCTCGGCTCGGCGTCGCTCCGTCTCCGGACCGCGACAACTCGACGGGCGACCTCGTACAACAGGGCGTTGTGCTGGTCGGCGGGCAGCTCGTCGAGGACGTCGGCGGCGTACCGGAGCCCGTCCGCGACGTGTCCGGACTGGATCAGGCACGATGCCCGGTGCATCTGCAACGGGGTACGCTCGCGCGCCACCGGCGCCCACCGTCGTCGCGGCCACCGGCCGGATCGAGGAAGCCGCCGGGGAAGCAGGCCGGCCACGAGACACCCGGGCTCCCCGCTCGTGGTACCGCGTGGGCAACACACCGTGGCCGAGTGTCTCCCGCAGCGGGCGCCTCGTGCGGCCCTCCCCGGGGCGCGGGACGGGTGCGGCCGGGGCCCGGTGCGGGGGCCCTAGCCGTGCTGGGGTGAGGCGGCGTAGGCGCGCATGAAGGTGTCGACGGCGGCGCGCGCGATGTCGCGGAGTTCCTCCTCCGCGACGGGACGGGTGCCGAACCGGGAGCGTGACTCGACCGGTCCGGTGAGCAGGCTGATGAACTGTTCGGCGGCCTGATCCGGATCGGTGGGACGGATGTGACCGGCGATGCAGAGCCGGGCGAGCCGGTCGGCCAGCGCCTTGGTGACGCCCGGTCCATCCACCGGCAGCACGTCGAGCAGGTCGGGAAAACGGGTGACCTCGGCGTAGAGCAGGCGCCGCATCGCCCAGGAGCGCTCGTCGCAGTAGCAGCGAAGCAGCTCGTGCCCCACAGCCTCCAGCATCGCGCGCAGGTCGTCGCCGCGATCGGCCATCCGCTCGATCGCGGCCATAATCTCGGCCGTCAATGTCGCGGCCGCCGCCTCGATCGCGTGCCGGAACAGGTTCGCCTTGTCGGTGAGGTGGTTGTACACCGTGGGCTTCGCCACGCCTGCCTCGGCGGCGATCTCGTTGACGCACGCCTGCGCGTAACCCTGACGCGAGAAGACCGCGAAAGCGGCGTTCAGAATCGCTCGCCGCTTGTCGATGCGCCCACGTTGGGGCTTGCGCCCGGTAGCCGACAGGACCCGTACGTCGCTCACAACCTGTGAGCCTATCGCGCTGCAACAGATCAGAAACAAACGGGTTCAATTGTCTGAACTCGCTTGCGTAGTACCCGAGCGAGCACTAACTTGAACCTACTGGTTCAAGTGCGCGTCCGTTGATGTGGAGACACCGATGACGCAAGCGCGTGACGACAGGCTCGATCCCGCACTGCTGCGACTGGTGGGCGTGGTGCTGCTGGGCGGGATCATGGGCATCCTTGACGGCACGATGGTGGCCGTCGCGGTCGACACCCTCACCGCCAGGTTCGACACCGCGGTGAGCACGATCGGCTGGGTCTCCACCGGCTACCTGCTCGCCCTCACCGCGACGATCCCCGTGACCACGTGGGCGGTGGACCGTTTCGGGGCCCGTCGGCTCTGGCTGTTCGGTCTGCTGTTGTTCCTGTCCGGCTCGCTGGCGTCCGGACTCGCCTGGAACGTCGCCAGCCTGATCGTGTTCCGGCTCGCACAGGGCGTCGGGGCGGGCATCCTCGACCCACTCGTGTTGACCCTGCTCGCCCGAGCCGCCGGACCAGCCCGCGCGGGACGGGTGATGGGCCTGATGGGAGCGGTCCTGCCGCTCGGTCCGGTGCTCGGTCCGGTCGTCGGCGGGATCGTCCTAGACACTCTGAACTGGCGCTGGATGTTCCTGGTCAACCTTCCGATCGGGGCGGTCGCGTTTCTGCTCGCCCTGCGCGTCGTGCCGGTCGATTCGCCGGCGGAGGAGCAGCCCCAGAGCCGTCTCGACGTGCTCGGCCTGGCGCTGAGCGGCCCCGGGGCGGCGGCGCTGATCCTGGCCCTGACCCAGGTCGCGCAGACCGGCAGGTTCCTGGCCGGGCCGGTGCTCCTCCCGCTCGTTCTCGGCGCCGCTCTGCTGGTCGCCTACGTCGTGCACGCACTCCGGGTGCGGGACGTGCCACCGCTGATCGACGTCCGGCTGTTCCGCAGCAGAAGCTTCTCCGCCAGCGTGACGGTGCAGGGGCTGGTCGGGGTGGCCTCGTTCTCGATCCTCTTCGTGCTGCCGCTCTACTACCAGCAGATGCAGGGAGCCGGTGACGGCGCGTTCGTCGCCGGGTTGCTGGTGGCTCCGATGGGGCTCGGCTCCGTGCTCGCCATGCCGGTGGCCGGGCGGCTCAGTGACCGGCTCGGTGCCCGCGGTCTCGCCCTGGGTGGGGCGGTGGTGGCCGCGCTGAGTGCCCTCGCCTTCACCCGGATCGATGCGGACACCCACCCGGTCTGGTCGGGGCTGGCGGCGTTCGTCATCGGCGGCGGCCTGGGCTTCGTCGGAGCTCCGACGATGGGTTCGCTGTACCGCACCCTGCCCGGGCACCTGGTGCCGCAGGGCAGTTCCGTGCTCTACATGCTCAATCAGCTCGGCGCCTCGATCGGGATCGCGGTGGTGGCGGTCATCGTCGACGTCGCTGGACAGGACGACCCGATGCGGGGCTTCCACGGAGTCTACTGGTGGGTCTTCGCGACCGTCCTCGTCATCCTGGCCGGCAGCGCCCTGCTGCCGGGGCGGCCCGAGGAGGCCGCGGCGACCCCGGCGGACCCGGCCGACCCGGCGGCCGTGCCGACGACGGCGCACTGAGTCTTCGCGCGGATCGCGGTGGGGCAGGCCGACCCCGAGCCCGGTGTCCCGAGTGGACAGCGACGAACAAGGCGGTGAGCCGGACGGGGCGGGGTTGGCCGCCCTGCAACGTGCCATCCCCGGCCAGTTGGCCGAATCCACAACATGATCTTGTCGGCAGGCGGCTCGGCGCGTTGCTGAACGCAGGCCGACGATTGCCGAGTTTCGGATGTCTCGTGTCCTTGGTCGCTGTTCTCGACTGGGCCGTCCGTCTTCGGGTGATCTGGTGACACCTCTCGGCGGGCGACCGCCCTACCGAGGCCGCCGTATCGGCGGCGTGACCCGCGTCACCATTACTGCCGCTATTCGGTGTCCGGTGCCTGATTCGTGCCACAACAAGCCGAATGCACGAACTCAATGTCGTTACATACGTAACTCTTTCCACAAATAACTTGCTACTTTGCTTCAAAGACGTGTATAAATCAACTGGCAAGATCTAGACCTGTTTCGGAAACGCCGGGTATCCCCTGTGGGGAGTCGCCTGCCCCGCTGCTCAACTCCGTGCAGGTGTCGATCTTCGCCGAGGTGGACCACGCCTGCGAGCAACGGACGTCGAACGGGGGTTTCCATGCGTATCCTCGTTGCTGAAGACCGAGCGCGGACACCCCAGCCACTCGGCGATGCCCTGGCACGCAACGGATACCGGGTCATCACCGCTGACACCGGTGGCGCCGTCCTCGCCGCGTACGGTGACGTGGATCTGGTGCTGCTCGATGTCGACCTGGCGGACATCGACGGGCTGGAGGTGTGCCGCCGCATCCGAGCACACAGCCAGACGCCGATAATCGCGTTGACCGAGGCCACCGCCGGCGTCGACCGCGTCCTGGTGCTTCACGCAGGCGCCGACGACTGCCTCAACAAGCCGTACGAGTTGCGGGAGTTGCTGGCCCGCATCGACGCCGTGACGCGCCGGTTCCGTGCTTCCCACGATCGGTGTCGGCAGATGAGAAGCCTCTCGATCGGCGGGCTCTGCATCAACGCGGAAGCACGAGACGTCCGGATGCACGGGCAGCCGGTCGACCTGACCCGCAAGGAGTTCGACCTGCTGTATCACCTGGCAAGCAACTCCGGCAGCGTGCTCAGCCGCGAACGGCTGATGGCCGAGGTGTGGGGCGACTCGACCGCGCACACCCGCACCGCACGGGCCAGCCGCACCATCGACACCCACGTCAGCTCGATCCGCAGCAAGATCGGTAGCAAGTGGATCCGTACCGTGCGGGGCGTCGGCTTTCAGTTCGGTGTGGCAGACCAGACCACCTGACCCTTCGCCGGACGTCGTGATGGTTGCACCCGGCCGGGCGAGGTGATCCTCCCCACCAGCAGGCCCGGACCTCCGTCTCGGCCGCCCCTGCGGCCGAGACGGATCGGGCGCGGGAGGTGGGCGTCCGGCTGAGCCGCCCGGCCGCACCACCCGAGCCCGACCCGCGCCGCGGGCCGTGGATTCCCGGCCGGCGGCGCGGGTGTCGCGGGCGGGAATCGGCGTGCGTCCCCGGGAGCCTCCCGGCGCCAGCGGGTGGCGCGTGCCGGCGCGGCGCCACCCGGCGTCCGCGGTCCGGGTGGCGCCGGCTCGGGTCGCCGGGCCCGCGTGCCGACGTCTCGCCCCGGTTCCAATCCCGCAGCTGCGTTCGCCTCGTCGGCCGCCGGTCGGGTTGACAATACTCTGACGATTTTCTGCGCATGGTTTTGCGGTCGCCCGCTTGCGGGTGACACCGGCATGTCACAGGATCAGACCAGAATCAATCATTTGCATCTTCCTGTTCCGCACCGACGGTGGTGCGCGCGAAATCGCGACCTCACCTGCCTCCGACACATGTCAAAAGACTGCACATTGGACGACCAGGCGAGCCGGGAGAAGCTCATGGATGCTTCTGTCATCATTGTTGGTGCGGGACCGACCGGACTAATGCTGGCCGGCGAACTTCGGCTGGCCGGAGTCGACGTCACCGTCCTGGAGCGCCTGCCCCGGCGTACCGGTGAATCGCGCGGAATCGGTTTCACCGTCCGGACCATGGAGGTCTTTGACCAGCGCGACCTGCTGCGCCGGTTCGGCGCCTTTCAGACCACCACGCTCGCCCACTTCGGCGGACTTCCGCTTGACCTCGCCGTCCTTGGGACGAGACACCACGCCGCCCGGACGGTGCCCCAGTCCGAGACCGAGCGGGTGCTGGAGAACTGGGCGACGGAACTCGGCGCGGACATCCGGCGCGGACACGAGGTCATTGGGCTGACCGACAGCGGCACCGAGGTTTCGGTGCGGGTCCGCAACGCCGACGGCGAGCACACCCTGCGTGCCCGCTACCTGGTTGGCTGCGACGGCGGCCGGAGCACCGTCCGGCGTGCCGCCGGCTTCGACTTTCCCGGCACCGCGGCCACCACCGAGCTGTTCCTGGCCGACCTGCGCGGCGTCGAGCTCGAACCGCGCATGATCGGTCAGCAGGTGGCCGGCGGCATGGTGATGGTCGCCCGGCTGCCGGACGGCACCCACCGCATCATCGTCGGCGAGCGCGGCGCTCCACCGCAGCGGCGGAACAGCCCGCCTCGTTTCGAGGAGGTCGCGGACGCCTGGAAGCGCCTCACCGGGGAGGACATCTCGCACGCCGAGCCGGTCTGGGTGAGCGCCTTCGGCGACGCCGCCCACCTGGTTACCGAGTACCGGCGGGGCCAAGTGCTGCTCGCTGGCGACGCCGCCCACGTCCACCTGCCGGCCGGTGGACAGGGAATGAACACCGGCATCCAGGACGCGGTGAATCTGGGCTGGAAGCTGGCCGCCGTCATCGGCGGCGCGCCGGAGTCGCTGCTCGACACGTACCACACCGAGCGGCACGAGGTGGGCCGGCAGTTGCTGATCAACGCCCAGGCCCAGGGCCAGCTCATTCTCGGCGGCAGCGAGGTGCAGCCGCTGCGTGACGTCCTGTCTGAGCTGATCGGGTACGAGGAGGTGGCCCGGCACCTGGCCGCGAAGGTCAGCGGCCTGGACATCCGGTACGACGTCGGGCGCGGCCACCCGCTGCTCGGCGCGCGCATGCCGCACCTGGAGCTCCGGGTCGGCACCCGCGAGACCAGCACCACCCGGCTGCTGCGGGCAGGCCGCGGAGTGCTGCTCGACCTGGCAGACAACGACCGGGTGCGGACCCGGGCGCGGCCCTGGCGGCACCGGGTCGACATCGTCACCGCGGTCGCCCCGGAGCTGCCGTCGGACAGCCCGCTTGCCGGGATCACCGCGGTGCTGCTGCGACCAGACGGCCACGTCGCGTGGCTGGCACCCGGCAGCCACCACGACCTGCCCATGGCCCTGAACCGCTGGTTCGGGCCTGCCCGCTGACGTCTTGCGAGAGGACACCATGCACAGCACGTTGATCGTGGCGAGGATGGCGCCGGAGTCGGCAGAGGAGGTCGCCCGGATCTTCGCCGGGTTCGACGAGACCCCCACGCCGCACCTCATGGGAACCCGGCGGCGGCAGCTCTTCAGCTACCGTGGCCTCTACTTCCACCTGCAGGACTTCGACGACGACACCGGCCGCGAACGGATCGAGGAGGCGAAGACCCAGCCCGCCTTCATCCAGGTGAGCGCCGACCTCAAGCCGTACATCACCGCGTACGACCCGGCCACCTGGCGCTCGCCGGCCGACGCCATGGCGCGGCGGTTCTACCACTGGAGCGCATCGTGACCGCGGCCGGTGACCGTCGGGTCGTGATCACGGGCATCGGCGTCATCGCGCCGGGCGGGGTGGGGGTGAAGGACTTCTGGCAGCTCCTCACCGATGGGCGGACCGCGACCCGGCGGATCTCGTTCTTCGACCCGTCGCCGTTCCGCTCGCAGGTGGCGGCCGAGGTCGACTTCGATCCCGAGCTGCACGGACTGCGCCCGCAGGAGATCCGCCGGATGGATCGGGCGGCACAGTTCGCGGTGGTGACCGCCCGACAGGCGGTGCGCGACAGTGGGCTCGAGTTCGACGCCCTCGATCCGCTGCGCACCGGCGTGACCATCGGCAGTGCGGTCGGCGCCACGATGGGGCTGGACCAGGAGTACCGCACGGTCAGCGACGGCGGCCGGCTCGATCTCGTCGACCACCGGTACGCGGTGCCGCACCTCTACAACTACCTGGTGCCCAGCTCGTTCGCGGCCGAGGTGGCCTGGGCGGTGGGGGCCGAGGGGCCGGTCAGCGTGGTGTCGACCGGCTGCACCTCCGGGCTCGACGCGGTCGGGTACGCGGCCGAGGTGATCCGGGAGGGCACGGCCGACGTGATGGTGGCGGGGGCGACCGACGCTCCCATCTCTCCGATCACGGTCGCCTGCTTCGACGCGATCAAGGCGACCACACCGCGCAACGACGATCCCGAGCACGCCTCCCGGCCCTTCGACGCCAGCCGCAACGGGTTCGTCCTCGGCGAGGGGGCCGCGGTCTTCGTGCTCGAGGAGTTGAGCGTGGCCCGGGCCCGGGGAGCGACGATCTACGCCGAGGTGGCGGGGTACGCCACCCGCTCGAACGCGTTCCACATGACCGGGCTGCGTCCGGACGGCCGGGAGATGGCCGAGGCGATCCGGGTCGCGCTGGCCGAGGCCAGGCTCGATCCGGAGGACATCGACTACGTCAACGCGCACGGCTCCGGCACCAAGCAGAACGACCGGCACGAGACCGCCGCGTTCAAGCGCAGCCTCGGCGAGCACGCGTGGCGGGTGCCGGTCAGCTCGATCAAGTCGATGATCGGTCACTCGCTCGGCGCCATCGGATCGATCGAGATCGCCGCCTCCGTACTGGCGATGACGCACCACGTCGTGCCGCCCACCGCCAACCTGCACAATCCGGACCCCGAGTGTGACCTCGACTATGTGCCGCTGGTGGCCCGTGACTGGCGGACCGACGCGGTCCTGTCGGTGGGCAGCGGGTTCGGTGGATTCCAGAGCGCGATGGTGCTCGCCCGACCGGACCGGGATCGGCGATGACCGCACGGGCCGTCGTCACCGGGCTCGGCATCGTCGCGTCCAACGGCATCGGGCGCGACGCGTACTGGGCCGCGACGCTCGCCGGCCGCAGCGGCATCGGCCGGATCACCCGCTTCGACCCCACGCCGTACCCGGCCCGGCTCGCCGGTGAGGTGTCCGGGTTCGCGGCCGAGGAGCTCCTGCCGAGCCGGCTGCTGCCCCAGACCGACCGGATGACCCGGTTCGCGCTGGTCGGCGCGGACTGGGCGTTCGCCGACGCCGGGATACGGCCACAGGAGCTGCCCGAGTTCGACATGGGAGTGGCCACGGCGAGTCACGCCGGAGGGTTCGAGTTCGGCCAGAACGAGCTGAAGGCACTGTGGAGCAGAGGTGGCCAGTACGTCAGCGCCTACCAGTCCTTCGCCTGGTTCTACGCGGTCAACAGCGGCCAGATCTCCATCCGGAACGGAATGCGGGGCCCGAGCAGCGTGGTGGTCAGCGACCAGGCGGGTGGGTTGGACGCGGTCGCCCAGGCCCGCCGGCAGATCCGCAAGGGCATCCCGCTGATGGTCGCCGGGGCGATGGATTCCTCGATCTGCCCCTGGGGCTGGGTGGCGCAACTCGCGTGCGGCCGGATCAGCGTCAGCGAGGCGCCCGACCGGGCGTACCTGCCGTTCGATGCCGAGGCCTGCGGATACGTCCCGGGCGAGGGCGGCGCCCTGCTGATCATCGAGGAGGCCGACCACGCCCGGCGGCGCGAGGCACCCCAGGTGTACGGCGAGATCGCCGGGTACGCCGCGACGTTCGACCCGCGGCCCGGCAGCGGCCGGGACAGCGGCCTGCGCCGGGCCATCGAGCAGGCGCTGCGGGACGCGGAGATCCCACCGGACGGAATCGACGTGGTCTTCGCCGACGCTGCGGCGACACCGGAACTTGATCAGGTCGAGGCGACCGCGATCACCGGCGTCTTCGGGCCCGGCGGGGTTCCGGTGACCGCACCCAAGACGATGACGGGTCGGCTGTACTCCGGTGCCGCCCCGCTGGACCTGGCCGCGGCGTTGCTGAGCATCCGGGACGGGATCATCCCGCCGACCACGCACGTCCGGCTCGCCGACCGGTACGAGATCGACCTGGTACGGAACGCGCCACGCACCGCCCCGGTGCGGGCGGCACTGGTGCTGGCCCGCGGCTACGGCGGATTCAACTCGGCGATGGTGGTGCGCGCCCCGACCTGAACCCCGCGCCGGCACACACCACCCCCCTGACGGAGCCTGACAGAAAGGAAGGACGGAGATGAGCACGGCCCAGACGGGCTCGTTCACCGACGACGATCTCAGGCGCATCCTGCGCGAGGGCGCCGGCTCCGACGAGAGCGTCGACCTCGACGGCGACATCCTCGACAGCACGTTCGAGGAACTGGGCTACGACTCGCTGGCACTGCTGGAGACCGGCAGCCGGATCGAACGCGAGTACCAGATCACGCTCGAAGACGACGCCGTCTCCGGCGTCCGCACTCCCCGCGAACTGATCGACCTGGTGCAGCAGCGGCTCGCGGCCCGGCCGAGCTGAGGGGTGCCGGCGGAGTCACCGGCCGAACCACCGGAACAAGACACGAGGAGTGAGATGACCACAGAACCGTCGAGGGTCGCGCTGGTCACCGGCGCCACCAGTGGGATCGGACTGGCCGTGACGCGGCAGCTCGCCGCGGCCGGGCACCGGGTGTTCATCTGCGCCCGGACCGCCGAGCGGGTGGCCGGCACGGTGAAGGATCTGCAGGGCGAGGGGTACGACGTCGACGGCGTTCCCGGGGACGTCAGCTCCCCGGAGGACGTCCGCGCCGTGGCACGGGCCGCGGTGGACCGGTACGGACCGATCGACATCCTCGTCAACAACGCCGGCCGCAGCGGCGGCGGAGTGACCGCGGAGATCACCGACGAACTCTGGTTCGACGTGATCAACACGAATCTGAACAGTGTCTTCCTGGTGACCCGCGAGGTCCTCACCGCCGGGGGAATGCGGGCCAAGCGGTGGGGTCGAATCATCAACATCGCCTCTACCGCCGGCAAGCAGGGCGTCGTCTTGGGTGCACCGTACTCGGCCTCCAAGCACGGGGTGGTCGGCTTCACCAAGGCGCTCGGCAACGAACTGGCGCCGACCGGCATCACCGTCAACGCGGTCTGCCCCGGGTACGTCGAGACACCGATGGCGCAGCGGGTCCGGCAGGGGTACGCCGCGGCGTACGGCACCTCCGAGGAGGAGATTCTGCGTCGCTTCACAGCCAAGATCCCGCTTGGCCGTTACGCGACGCCGGAGGAGGTCGCCGGTCTGGTCGGCTATCTCGCCTCGGACACCGCGGCGTCGATCACCTCGCAGGCGCTCAACGTCTGCGGCGGCCTCGGCAACTTCTGACTGCGCCTTCGAACCGGAACACCGACCGTCCGAGCCGGCCCACCCGCCACCCACGTGTCCGCCCTGGCCGGCGACGAGAGGAGAGAGCATGACCCAGCACGAGCCGCGTGAGGTGGAGCACACCATCACCGTGCACGCCCCCGGCACCGAGGTCTACCGGCTGCTGGCCGAGGTGGAGAACTGGCCACGGCTCTTCCCACCCTCGGTGTACGTCGACTACCTGGAGCGGAACGGGAACGAGGAACGGATCAGGATCTGGGCCACCGCCAACGGCGACGTCAAGAGCTGGGCCTCGCGCCGGCGGCTTGACCCGGAGGCGCTGCGCATCGAGTTCCGGCAGGAGGTCTCCGCGCCTCCGGTGGCGGAGATGAGCGGTACCTGGATCATCGAGCCACAGGGTCCCGACGAGACCCTGCTGCGCCTGCTGCACCGGTACCGGGCCGTCGGCGACGACCCGGACGGACTGGCCTGGATCGAGCAGGCGGTCGACAGCAACAGCCGCGCCGAGCTGGGCGCGCTGAAGACCAACCTGGAACTCGCCGCCGGCGCAGAGGAGCGGCTCCTCTCGTTCACCGACAGCATCCGGGTCAACGGTGCCGCCAAGGACGTCTACGACTTCGTCAACGAGGCCCAGCTGTGGGCGGAACGGTTGCCCCACGTCGCCCGGGTCCGTCTCACCGAGACCACCCCGGGCCTGCAGGTGCTCAACATGGACACCCGCACCCGCGACGGGGCAACGCACACCACCGAGTCGATCCGGGTCTGCTTCCCGCACCGGCGGATCGCGTACAAGCAGACCACGCTTCCGGCCCTGATGACCCTGCACACCGGGTACTGGGAGTTCACCGAGGACGACCAGGGCTGGACCACAGCCACCTCGCAGCACACAGTGATGATCGACAGCGAGAAGATCACCCAGGTGCTCGGGCCGGGGGCCGGGGTGACCGAGGCCCGGTCGTTCATTCGGGAGGCCCTCGGCAACAACAGCCGCGCGACGCTCCGGCACGCCAAGGAGTACGCGGAAGCGAGGCGCTGACCGGTGACCGGCCGCCTAGACACCGACGTGATCGTCGTCGGGGCGGGACCGGTCGGGCTCGTGCTCACCGGCGAACTGCGTCTCAACGGCGTTCGCGCCATCACGCTGGAACGGCTGCCCGAGCCGACCGGCGAGTCCCGGGCCTCGATCCTGCACGCCCGGACCATGAGCCTGTTCGCCGAACGGGGGGTGCTCGACTGGCTGGGCCCGGTTCCCGAGGGCGGACCCGGTCACTTCGGCGGCATCCGGCTGGACCTGGCCGCCGCTGCCCCCGGGCATCCCTTCGCCGGCCAGTGGGAGTGCCCGCAGGCCCGGCTGGAGGTGGTGCTCGGGGAGTGGGTCGCCGACCTGGGCGCCGACGTCCGGCGTGGCCACCTGGTGACCGGACTGCGCCAGCACCCCGACCGGGTCGAGGTCGACGTACGCACGCCCGACGCCGACGGGATCCGCCGGCTGAGCGCGGCGTACGTGGTCGGCTGCGACGGCGAGGACAGCACGGTGCGCCGGTTGGCCGGCATCGACCTGGCCGGTGCCGGCGCCACCCGGCAGATGCTCCGAGCCGACGTGGTCGGGATCGACATCCCGAACCGGCGGCTGCAACGTCTGCCCAATGGTGTCGCCACCGCGTACCGCCGGGCCGACGGCACGACCCGGTTGATGGTGCACCGGTATGGGCGGCCGCCCCGGACCGGGCAGCCAGCGCCCGACTTCGCCGAGGTGGTGGCGCTTTGGGCCGAGGTGACCGGCGAGGACATCGGCCACGGTGTGCCTCGCTGGGTCAACCGGTTCGACGATGCCTGCCTCCAGGCGACCCGGTACCGGATCGGGCGGGTCCTGCTCGCCGGCGACGCCGCACACGTGCAGATGCCGATCGGCGGGACCGACGAGTTCTCGGTGACGCTCGCCGCGAAACGCATCGAGGAGGAGGTGGGGCGGCTCGACTCGCTGGTCAACAACGCCGGCATCGGCGGGCCGCCCCTGCCGCCCAGCCAGACCCCGATCGAGCAGGTGCGGCGCACGTTCGAAACGAACGTGTTCGGCGTGATCACCGTGACCAACACCATGATGCCGCTGCTGCGGCGCTCGGCTGCCGGCCGGATCGTGAACGTCAGCAGCCTGCTCGGGTCGCTGCGGCACGCCGCCGACCGGACCGATCCGACCGGGGTCTTCCCGCCCGGGGTGTTCCCGGCGGTCCTGGACTACAACACGTCGAAGGCGGCGCTCAACGCGATCACCGTCACCTACGCGAACGAGCTGCGCGACACCGGAATCCTGGTCAACGCGGTCTCTCCGGGCTTCGTCGCCACCGACATCAACGACCACCGGGGCGTCCTCACCCCGGAACAGGGCGCCCGCATCCCGGTGCTGCTGGCGACCCTCGGCGACGACGGGCCCACGGCCGCCTTCCTCACCGAGGACGGAACGCCGACCGGGCGGCGGCTGGAGTGGTGATGGTCGACGGAGACGCCACCGAGATGAGTACACCCACCCCGCCCTCGGGTCGGGCCGGCCCCGCCGACCGTCCCGGCCCGCTGCACTCGCTGACCGGGCTGCGATTCGTTGCCGCGCTGCTGGTCTTCCTGTGCCACGCGACCCTCGCCGGCTCGTACATACCGCCGTACACGCCGATCAACCCGTACGCCGACCCCGACCTGGCCGCCGCCCTGACCTGGGCATTCGGCACGTTCGGCTTCATCGGGGTGTCGTTCTTCTTCGTCCTGAGTGGGTTCGTGCTCACCTGGTCCCTCCGACCCGGTGAGCCGGCCAGGGCCTTCCTGCGCCGGCGGATCCTGAAGATCTTTCCGAACCACCTCGTCACCTGGGCGCTGGCCATGGTGCTGTTCGCCGCGGTGCTCACCCCGCCATCCCGATGGCTGCCGAACCTGTTGCGGGTCTGTCAAGTGAACGGTGTAAGTGATCTTGGTTAGTTCCTTGCGAGGGAGAGTCGGCCTTCGAAGGCGATGTCGAATGCGTTCAATGCCGCTTTCCAGCGCATGGTCCAGCGGCCGCGG